>JAEEGJ010007192.1_pt1 | contig 32259 bp, 17 predicted proteins | sample 8958761 | NCBI WGS metagenome assembly JAEEGJ01 (sample SAMN16246546, study PRJNA631951) | gut metagenome | biome: gut microbiome; feature: rumen; material: RS-attached | host: Bos | place: Iran: Karaj | collected 2018-10
CAAAATAGCCCTTGCCTGCCAATGATAATTGACTATCTTTGCACAACACCGGTTAACCTATATCAGGACGTTCAAGTCCTAACTCATTAACTCACAAATCCGGTAAACCTATTTCAGGACAAGACACCATGGAGGTCAGGTGCTTCCTGCTACCGGAATCAGGGAGCACATCCCTGCGTTCCCTGACCGTTTCCGGTAACCAGCCGGAAGAAAGTAGTCCAATTAGCTGTCGGTTAAACAGTTTTGGTCCATGCCCGGCAGAACCATCATAGTACTCCGGGTTGTATGGAGCGTTCCCCTTGGATGTACCGGCCGATGATGGCATCAAGGACCTGGTCGTCGTAGCCCCAGAAGTTCCTCAGCAGGATGGTCCCGTCCGGTCCGAAAAGGATCATGTCGGGAATCTGGCGCACGCCGTAGGTTTCCAGGGGAATGCTTTGGGCATTGACAATCAAATTCCAGGTGATTCCCATTTCCTTCGCCGCCGACAGGGTGTTCTCCGGGGCGTCGGAAACGGCGATGCTAACGATATCGAAATCATCGCCGTGGTATTTCTCATAGATGTTCTTCAGCCCCGGCATTTCTTTCCGGCTCTCTTCACACCAGGAGGCCCAGAAAACCAGCAGGATGGTCTTCCCCTTTCCGACATAATCCGACAGTTTCACCTTGGAGCGAGGATCGGCAGGATTCTGCACCACCTCGAAATCCGTAAACTTGTCTCCGATGGCCGTATGGGCGCGGGCTTCCAGCGTGGGAAGAAGAGCCTGGACCGTTGCATTCTGCGTCATCTCTTCGGAGAGCGTACCTACCAATGACAGAGCGACTTTCGGTTCGGAACTTTCCAGAGCGGACAAAGCAAAGGCCCCCACTATGTTGTCCGGATTCTGCCGGATGGCGTTTCGATGGAGGGCAACGAGTTTTTGGTGGTATTCTTCTTCCAGCGCCTGTGTTTCATCCCTGATATCCTCTCCGGCTTCAGCACGGTCCTTCAACGCATAATTCTTACTGACCGTCTCGTGCTCAAGGTCTATCCATTCCTGATACCAGGCATTGTAACGGCTTTGAACACCCTCCGGATCTGAAGAAGAGACTTGATGCGTTTCGATGTCGATGGTCAGCGTCGTACCATCGGCAATGAACTTCACGATATCTCCAGGAACGAACACTTCTGCGAATTGCGTGACACAGCTGGGAATTTCTCCCTCGAAGCGCCGGTCGACCACCGGGATCTTCTTTGTTTTGACCAGTAGGACGGTGTCCGTCGGAATCCAGTATTGGATTTCAACGGTATCGGGTATGGGTCCATCGGGAAACACACCCGAGAAACGAGTCGTCGGCCCCTGTTTCGGAGCAGAACCGCAGGACAGCAATACGAAGGCTGTCGCCAAGAAGGTTATGATTTTGTTCATTGTAACGTAGAATCTAAAAGCCCGAAATTGCGGAGTTCACGCATCAGCTGGTCCGCGGCTCCCGCCGGAGCTTCCGGGGAAGCCAGAACCTGGATGTTCAACGGCGGATATACCCGATTTCCGATCGCACCGCGAACATAACGGCCCACACGTTCAACCTCGAGACCATATCCGGAACCATTCATATAGACGAGCCCGTCCGCCTGCAAGTTCAATTCGACAGTGCCTTCCTTGTGCACCGGCAAATCGTCATAGACCGTTTGCGTCTGCAATCCCACACACATGCTCATGAGCGGAATCAGCAAGAGTACCCGGAACCCTCTTTTGAGCGGGGACTTGTTCTTTTTCATCATGGTTATACGGTTTTTGAGCGTGCTGTGGTTGAAACTGTTGGCGACAGAGTATCCACTTTTGTCGACCGCTTTTCTGACAAGCAGATACTGATACTCCTTGATATTGGCGCCACTTTGAAGGACGGCGTCATCGGCCTCGTACTCGTGGATCTCCTGAAGATCCATGCGAAGCATCCAAATGGCCGGATTGAACCACTGGAAGGCCGTGAGGGTGTCCACCAGAAGCAACTCGAAAGAATGCTTGTGCCGGATATGGGCTATTTCGTGCTCGAGGATGGTCCCGTGGGGCCTCTCCCAATCTTTCCTAGAAAGAACGATATATCGCATCCAGCTGAAAGGGTCTATTTCCCGTTCCGTTACGAAAACCTTGTAGTTCCCTTCATCCAATACGCACTTTCCACCACGAATGATACGGGCCACAGAGAGAATGGATATAACCACGCGGGCGAGCACGAAGACGGCGCCGATCCAGAACAAGACGACCAATGCCGTCGGCCACCAGGGCCCGGAGGATGCCCCCGCTGCTTCCAGCACGGGAATCACCTCTCCTACCCTATCCGCCGCCACCACTTCCATCGGCTTATGGATGGTGATGATGCATAAGGGCAACAGGAAACTGACCACCACCATGCCGACCAGCACGATTCTGTTCAGCAGGTGGAAAGACTCCTTTTTCAGAAGAAGCCGATAAAACATGTAGAAGACGGCCAGTGCAATGGCAGCCTTGCCTTCATAAATCAGGAAGGAGAGCATGGTTATTCTCCTTTTTCAATCAGGTCGATCAGTTCCTTCAACTCGTCTACGGAAACCCTGTCCTCTTTCACCAATGCGGAAATGGCATTGATGTAAGATTTGTTGAAATACTTGTCAATGATTCCGACGAGCGAACGCTGCTTGTACTCTTCCTTGGTGACCTTGGCGAAGTATTGATAGGTCGGGCCGTAAGACTTATGGTCGACGAAGCCCTCACTCTCGAGGTTGCGCACCTGTGTGGAAAGCGTGGTGAATTGCGGTTTGGGTTCCGGGTACAGTTCGCGTAACTCCCTGACAAACAAGGGTCCCTTCTCCCAGAAGTGCTCCATGATAATCTCTTCTTTCTTGGTGAGTCGTTTCATAAGCGGCAAATCTTTTCCGCAAATATAACTATTTTTTTTAGTTTAACAACTATATCTTTATAGTTTTATGAAAATTGTATTTAGTTTCAGATGGTGACTGACTAAACTTGTAAGTCGTTCCATTACAAAGGAGGGGTCAGCACGCGTGCGTGCTGACCCCTGTCAAAATCGAATGGGGTTAGCACGGGAGAAAATGTAAGCACCTGAATATCAAGCAATTCAAGAACTCCTCGTGCTGACCCCCTCTCCACCTAAATCTCACGCAGCGACACTGCGAAGCCGCCGGCGCGCGCCATGCGCAGGGAAAGAGTGGTATCGGCGGTCACTGTCTGCTTCGTGATGGTATAGGCCTGCGGATTCGTTTCGAAGTCCGCGTCGGGGGCGTCGGCATAGATCGTGGCCTCGTACTTGACGCCGGGCTGGAGGAAGTCCAGCTTGACGGAGACCTCGCGGGCGTTCTCGTCCGTGATGCCGCCCACGTACCAGACGTCATGCTCCTTGCCGTCGGCGTTCGCGAATTCCCATTGGCCGGACTTGCCGGAGAGACGGCCGGCGTTGAGGGTGGACATCCGCGGATGGCGGGCGGTGACGATGTAGGCGCCCGGTTCAGCCTCGAGATAGATACTCTTGTCCCAATCGACAGCCACATCCTTGATGAACTGGAAGGCGTCCATGAACGGGGCGTAGTTCTCCGGGAGGTCCGCAGCCATCTGGAGCGGCGAGTAGAACGTCACGTACAGGCCCAACTGGTTGCCGATGGTGTGGCGCATCTTCTGGTGGTCGTTCGGGTTGTTCTTGGACATATCCACCTCAAAGATACCCGGGGTGTAGTCCATCGGGCCGCCCTGGAGGCGGGTGAACGGCAGGACCGTCGTGTGGCCGGGGTTGATGTTGCCGCGGTACTCGGTGCCCATCGCGCTCTCGTTGCCCACCATGTTGGGCCAGGTGCGGCAGAGGCCCGTCGGGCGCACGGCCTCGTGGGCGTTGACCATGATGTGGTGCTTCGCGGCCTCCTTGATGGCGTACAGGTAATGGTTGATGAGCGGCTGGCTGTAGTGGTGCTCGCCATAAGGGATGATGTTGCCCACGTATCCGCTCTTCACCGCGTCATAGTTGTACTGGTTCATCAGCTGGTACGCTGCCTCCATGTGGCGCTCGTAATTGACCGTGGAAGAAGAACTTTCGTGGTGCATGATGAGGCGGATGCCCTTGCTGTGGGCATACTCGTTCAGCGCCGGCAGGTCAAAGTCCGGATACGGGGTGAGGAAGTCGAAGACGAAGTCCTTCTGGTGGCCGAACCAGTCCTCCCAGCCCTCGTTCCAGCCCTCGATGAGGAGGCCGTCGAAGCCGTTCTCCGCGGCGAAGTCGATGTAGCGGCGCACGTTGTCGTTGTTCGCGCCGTGGCGGCCGTGCGGCGTGCTCTTCGTGTAGTCCGTCACGCCCAGCTGCACGGACGGATAGTCATACGTGTAGGACCATTCGCTCTTGCCGGTGATCATCTCCCACCACACGCCCATGTACTTGGTCGGATGGATCCAGGAGACATCCTCGATGGCGCAGGGCTCGTTGAGGTTGAGGATGAGGCGGGAGGCCAGGACATCGGTTGCCGACTCGCACACCTGCACCGTCCTCCACGGGCTCTTGCAGGGTGCCTGGAGCCGCCCCTTGACGCCCTCGGCGTCCGGGGTGAGCCAGGTGCTGAACGTCTTCGTGGCCTCGTTGTACAGGAGGTTCGTGGTCGGGTAGTCCAGCACTTCGGCCTCGTGGATGTTGATGTACAGGCCGTCGTCGGTCTTCATCTGCAGGGCGGTCTGGACGCCGCTCAAGGAGAAGCCCTCGGCCGATGCGTTCCCGAGGCGCATCGCCTCGTTCCGGCCCCGGATCTCCGACAGGCGGGACTCCGTGTAGTTGTACTCCTGGGTATCGTAGTCGCCGGGAATCCACCACGACGTGTGGTCGCCCGTCAAGGCAAACTCGGTGAGTTCCTCCTTGACCTTGAAGTAGGTCAAAGCGTTTTCCTGCGGGAACTCGTAGCGGAAGCCCAGGCCGTCGTCATACAGGCGGAAACGCACCTGCATCACGGCGCCCTTGCCGTACGGGTTGCCCAGGTCGCCGGTGTATTCCGGATCCGTGACGCTCACGCCCCGCTGCGCTTCGCGTGCCGCTTCGGACTTCTGCTCCAGGGTCACGAGCAGTTCGTTATAGTGGTTCCGGATGGACGCTTCCTCGCCCCAGACCGGCTCCCAGGTCTCGTCGAACGAGTTGAAGGCCGAGTCGGTGAGGGTGAACCCGCCGTCCAGGCTCTCCCGGTCCAGCAACGCGTAGCCCAGGCGCGAAGGGAGGATGACCGCCTTCCCGGCACGGTCCAGCGTATATTCGGGAACGCCGTCCACGACGGCGAACTTCAACTCCAACTGCCCGTCCGGACTGCGGAGGACGACCGCGTCGGCCGGCATTTTCGGGGCCTTGGGCCCGCAGGCGGCCAGCACCAGCGCGGCCGCGACAAAAAGGAGGATTCTTTTCATGACTAGTGGTTATGGTCTTTCAAAGGTACAAAAAGAAATCCGCACGGCAAAAAGACCGGCCTCCGAAAGGGGGCCGGTCCGTCATTCGGGATGGGAAGCCTTTACTCGGCCTTCAGCGCCGGATACTCCTTCCATTCCACGTACGGGGTGATGTCCACGTCCACATAGTTGACCTCGTCGTCGCAGCGGGTCATGTAGTGGAGGTCAATCTCGTCGTACTTGCCGGTCTTGTCGGCGAACACGAAGCCTTCACCCTCGGTCATGGGCCAGAAGGCCTCCAGACCGGCGCCGGACGGTTCGACAAAGACGTTGGCGGCGACTTCTTCGGCGGACAGTTGCTTGCTCCACAGGGAGATGAAGCACAGCGCGCCATCAAAGGCGGAACGGTAGGCCGTACCCCAGGAGTTCGCGAACTCGAAGGCCTGGAAGGACGTACCGGAACGGTAGGCGGACGCATCTTCGCCGGCCGCCTCGCCATTGATGTACATCTTGTAGCCATCGGCTCCCGCGGTGAGGGTCACGGCGTTCCACTGGCCGGGAACGGCCTCCTTGGAGGCGCGGATCTTCACGCGGCCGGCGCCGGTGTCCACCATCCATTCGAGTTGGTTGTTGTTGCCGGCCTCGCCGAAGCGGAGCATGTTGCAGGGAGCCTCGCTGGCATCGCCGAAGTTGCCCAGGCGCTGCGCCTTGGCGGCGTCATAGTAGAAGTGGATGGTCACGGAATAACCCTCGGGCAGGGCGACGGCGCGGTTGAAGGCCTTGTACCAGGCGGCAGCCTGGGGGTTGCCCCAGTAGATGGCCTTGATGGAACCGGCCGGCTGCGGCGGATCGGGCGTCACGGGCTCGGTGCCCTTCTCGCGGAAGCAGAGGGAGCCGAGGCCTTCCAGGCTCGTCCAGGCGGCCGCGGCGGCATCCCCGTTGTCCTTGCGGTTGCCGTTGCCGTCCCAGCAGTCGGTGAAGTCAAGGCCGTAGGCCTCGTTCTTCGCGACCTTGTTGGCGACATACTTGTCTTCGGCACCGTCGAAGACCCAGTCCATCTCCAGGCCTTCCGCCTTGTCGGCGGGAACCTCGCACAGGGTGGCGGCGATATCCTCCACGCTGAGGGCGCGGCTCCACACGCGGGCATATGCGGTATAGCCGTCGAAGGCCTGCTTGAGCGGCCACTTGCTGCCGTCATCCCAGGTCATCGAGAGGTCGAAACGGGCGAAATCCCAGGACGCGCCGGGACGGGCGTCGTAGGCATTGACCAGCACGTCGTCGTCATAGACATAGATCTTGGAGCCGTCGCAGACGAGGGTGAGGACCACCCATTCGCCGGTCGGCCATACATACGGCTTGCCGTCCTTGGAAACCTGCACCTGGTTCAGGCCCAGGGCGCCTGCGTTCAGGCACAACTGGCCGTCGGCATCACCGTCGTTGGAGAAGCGGAGCAGGACGGACTTGGACTCGTCGGCCGTGGCGAACTCGCCCAGGCGGTTGCAGAACAACTGGTTGCCGGCCGCATCGGTGTCGTTGAACTTGTGGTTGTTCCAGCGGTTGGACCAGAACTTCCACTGGAGGGTGACGGAACCCGGATTCAGGGTGAGCGGAGTCTCCCACTGGAAGGTGGTGTTGACCTGGTAGTCGGACATCTTGAACACTTTGTCCCAGCCGGCCGGGGTGTAGGGTTCAAGATCCTTCTCCATGGCCTTCTGGGCGATGGTGATGGTCTGCAGGACCTCCTCGGTGCCGGCGCGGACGATCTTCACCGCACCGGTGCGGATCTCGGCGGCCGGGTTGTCATCGACCTTGAGGACAAGTGTGTAGTTGGTGGCGCGGGTCTCCACGAAGTGGATCCAGTCCACCTGCGGGACGACTTCGAAGTCGATGTTGGACACGGCATGGGCCTCCACGAAGGCATCCTTGGCCTCCGCGATGTACTCGACGCTCTCGTCGGTGATCTCGAAGGTGTCCGGCTCGGCGTCGCCGCCGAAGGTGAGTTTCACGATGGAAGTCAGGCCCACCTGGGAGTCGGCATAGGCCAGGGCGGAACCCTTGACCACGGCAAGCGGCGTGACGACGATCTTCTCGGCATCGACCGTAGCCTCATAGTTGGCATCGGTGAAGACGTCCACGACCGTGTTCGCGGTCCTGTTCTCCACGGTGTAGGGGATCTCGATCGGGTCGGTGGTCGTCACGGCGTACCGGGTCTTCGCGATCACGAGTTTGAACGCCTTGGCGAACGGGATCTCGACCGTGCTTCCGTCGTCCATCGTAAGGACCACGGCCCTGTCGGTGACCTGGATGTCCTTGAAGATGGCATCGCCCAGGCCGCCGCCCATGGCGCCGACATCGGTCTTCTGGCCGTCCACGGTGACGAACAGGTGGCCGTTCTCCACGGAGAAGGTCGGAGTCTGGCCCACTTCGAGGTCCTTCCCGTCGACCTGGATGATCTGGCCGTTCAGGGCCCAGCAGAGTTTGCCCGCGGCGTTGCGGACGGCGGAGAGGTTGGTCTCGGCGCCGGCGCCGGAGATTTCGAAGGTCACGACCTGGCCGGTCGTGTAGGTGACGGTCACGCCGACCACCTTGCCGTCCTTGGTGAGTTCTTCCACTTTCTGGACGAACATCCCGTCGGCGGTGGCGCTCTGGATAGCCTTCATGTTCGCCTCGAGATTGCCTACCTTGGTCTCGAGCGTGGTGACCCGGTTGCGGAGTTCGGAGTCATCGTACTCCCGGGCGCACCCCACGAGGAGGAGCCCCAGTGCGAAAGCGGTAAATAACTTTTTCATCGTTTATCTGTTTTGTTCATTTATTGTGCACACTTGTTCTTTTCGTCCTTGACCCAGACGATGGAGGCCCCGGCTTCGGGGGTGGTGACATAGTTGGTCTCGTCCTTCTGGCGTTCGGACTTGTCCCAGTCCATGTCGTTTCCGGCCACGGAATCGTGGAAGACATGGCCTTCGCCTTCGTTCATCTTCCAGTAGCCCACCAGGCCCTCGGATTTGGGATCCACGGAGCACTGGGTGGAAGCGATGTCGCTGGCGCTGCGGGCGATGTTCCAGATGCGCATCTCGGCCATGCGGCCGGTGTAACTCTGGGATGTGCCGTAGCCGCCCCAGGACATGCCGATCTCGAAGCGGTTCAGGTTGAAGCCCTGGTTGCCGGAGACGGAGTTCTCGGTCGGGGTGTCTTTCTCACCGTTGATGTAAACGGACATGTTGGATCCGTCCCAGACGATGGAGATCATGTACCACTGGTTCTGTTCGAAGGTGCCGGTCTTGGGATCGCCGGTCGAGCCCGTGACATAGCGGCCGGAAGGGGCGACGATGTCCAGGGTCTTCCAGGGCTTGCCGTTCTCGTTGAAGCGGAGCAGCACCTGGCCGCCTCCGTCTTCGTTCCAGCAGCAGAACCGGCACAACTGGTCGTTGCCGCGGGACTTCATGTTGTACGGATGGGCCTTGATCTCGAGGGTCCAGGTGTTCAGGTTGTATCCGGCGCCCAGGCTGTGGGTGCTGTACACGCCTGTCCCCGGAATCTCGAGGGAGAACGTCTCCATGGTCTTGCCGATCTTGATGAACAGGTTCTTCGAGGACTCCAGGATGCCCGCCTTGCCGCCTTCCATGTAGGCGACCGACAGCGGAATCACGTAGTTCACGCCTTCCTGGATGAACGAGTTGTCCCGGAGCGTGACGGAGGTCATCGGGGAGGTGGCGGTCCCCTTCTTGATGGTCACGAACTCGTCGTTGATGACGAACGTGTTGCGGGGAACGGCCGCGTAGTTGGTCTTGTTCAGGGCGTTGTAGCGGATGACGGCCAGGCTGTCATAGGCGATGTGGACGTCCACGTCCTCCGGGGCGACGCCCGTCAGGGAGACGGAGAAGTTGTAGGAGATCGGAATCTCGTCGGCCAGGACCTGGTCCTTGGAAACCGGCGAGGCGTCGGTCCCGGTAATCAGGGCGATCTCCTGGCCATAGTCGAACTTGTCGGCCTTCTGGGTGCACGCGGCGAGGCAAAGGGCCGCGGCGCTAAGGAGTAGGATATACTTTTTCATAAGGCGCGTCTTACTTGGCAGGGTTCACGATCTGGATGGCGCGGCGCAGGAAGGCATAGGTCTGGAAGTTTCCGGAATACCCCTTCTTCTTGAGCGCGTCCACGCCGTTATCATAGTCGTTGTCGATGTAGTAGGCTCCGAAGCCGCCTTCACCGTTGCCGGCCTCGTTGGCATAGCGGGCGTAGCGTTCGAGGGTGTACATCTTCGCGCCGCCCTCGGTGGTCATCGAGGTGGGATAGCCGCCGTTGAGATAGTTCGGACCGTCTCCGGAGGACTGCTCGTACTGCTCGCAGTACACCATCTTGGACTCGGGGCACCAGTCAGGGCCGCCGACGCCGGAACCCTGCATCGAGTAGGCCTGCTTCACGAGGTAGTCGATGTACGGCTCGATGTCGCCGGAGGGATAGACGCCGAAATAGTCCACGATGAGGAGTTTGGAAGGATCCTTGCCCTTCGGGCCGAAGTACTCGCCCGCCTTCTGGATGGCGATGGTCATGTCCCCGGCGGCCCAGCCTTCGTAGTCGAAGTCCACGCCGTCCAGGCCGTGGGTGTTCACGATGTCCACCACGAGTTTGGCGTATGCCTCGATGGAGGCGCGGTCGCCGCGCTGGACGACCCAGTGTTTCACCTCGCCGGTGGCCTCGTCCAGCAGGTCGAACTCCTGGCCGTAGTGGGAGGCGTCGGCGTGCATCACGAAGCGGGTGCCCTTGACCTTCTGGCAGTACTCGAGGTCCGCATAGGCGTTCGGGGAGTAGTCATAGGTGTGCATCGGGGCCCTCTCGATCTCGCCGGTCTCCTGGTTCTTCACGTTGCCGTAGAAACAGGCGTCGGTGTACTCCTCCTTCATGGGCGTGCCCATCCAGAGGTTCACGATGTCCAGCGAATCCGGCAGGGCCATCAGGCGCGGGCGCATCGTCTTGTATTCGATGAAGAGGCTGGTCGCGCCTTCCGGCGGGGCCCAGCGGGCGAAATACACGTAGGAAACGGTATGCTTGGACTGCTTCCAGGCGCGAAGGTCCGTATAGTAGGGGTCCTGCGCATCCTGCTCGAGATCGTACGTGTTGAAATGCTGGATTTCAAGCTTCTCCACCTTGGTGTCGCAACCCTGGACCGCAAGGAGGGCCAGGGCGGCAGGGATTATGCTCAGTATCTTTTTCATCATTCACGCGTCATTAATTGTTGAACGGCTTGGCATCCCACCACAGGCGCACGCCTGCGTTGTCCTCGCCGCCAAGGGCCGCGACGCCGGAAGCATAGCCTTCGGGGTTGTCGGTCTGCTCGGAGACGGGATACGGGACGCGGCGGATGCCTTGCTCGGTATTCACGATGCCGTTGGAGAAGTTGTTCGCCGGCGGGATGAGCACCGGGTAGTGGAGGCGGCGGTATTCCGCCCAGGCCTCGGCGCTGTTCGGGAACAGGGCGATCCACTTCTGGGTGGCGATCTTCTCGAGTTTCACTTCGTCGGAATCGCCGTTGTTCCAGGCGATGGTGACGGTGGAAGGAGCGCCGGCATGGGCACGGGCCACGTTGTCGCGGAATTCGGCCGGCTTGGCGGTCTTGTTCGCGATGTAGGCGGAGGCGCCTTCGGCACCCCACTCCTCGAAGGAGAGTTTGATGCCCTGCTCATAGAACTCCTGGGCCGTTCCGCCCATGTTCCAGCCCTTCAGCGCGCCCTCGGCGCGGAGGAAGGCCACCTCGGCGGCGTTCAGCCAGCAGATCTTGTAGAGGCCCGCGTTCGGGGCGGAAACCTTCGCGGCGGTGTTCTTGTAGTTGGTCCAACTGGACGGGGAGATGCCCGGACGGACGCCGTGCAACTTGCCGTCCCCGGCGGGCTTGGCATACAGGAACATGCGGGGGTCGTTGAATCCGTTCAGGTAGGATTCCAGGGAAGCGCCCACCTGGGTGTCCGCATCGTTGAACTCCACGTTGATGGTGTAGATCGGATGGCGGACGCCGGCCTCGGCGATGACGGCGTTGTCGCTGTTGGAAACGATCACGCCGAAGGGGCTCCGGATGGATTTCTCGGCCTCTTCCCGGGCGAGGGACGGGTCGGCGTAACTCACGCGCATCGCCAGGCGGAGACGCAGCGAGTTGGCGAAACGGACCCATTTCCCAGCGTCGCCGCCGTACACGAGGTCGTAGTCCTCCAGGAGTTTGGCGCCGGAGGCGGCCACCTTTTCCAGGATCTCGATGGAAGCGTCGAGTTCGTCGAAGAACTGGATATAGACCTGGTCGAGCGGGTCGTAGAGGTTGGAGAGGTCACCCACGTGCGCGTAGGCGATCGGGCCGTAGTAGTCGGCCACCTGATGCATCGAGGCCACTTTCAGGACCTTGGCGAGCGCCAGTTCGTTCTCCATCCCGTATTCGAGGGCGGACGTCTCGAAGTTCGTGTAACCGCCCATCGCATACTGGTATTTGACGGTGAACATCCGGCGGTGCCAGCCGTCGTTCACGTCCCAGCCGGCGTTGTGGCCGTCGGAAAGGGTCGGGGCCATGTAGCCGCACCAGGTCTCGGCGCACAGGTTGTACATGATCTGGTAGTCGGAATCCAGCCAGGTCCCGTCCCGGTAGATGATGACGGAACGCTCGAGTTGCTGCAGCATGCCGCCGAGGGCGAGACCGTCCTGGGCCATCTGCTCGTCGCTCACGCCGTACACGTTCTGCGCGATTTCTTCAAATCGTTTGGTGCACCCGGCCAGGACGGCCGTCATGACAGCCGCCGCAAGCATATAGTTGACAATCTTTTTCATAGGGCACTGGCTTATTTGACGATACATACGGCGACACGGTTGGATTCGGGGCTCTTGGAAGCATCACGGTCTCCGGCGACGGAGGACTGGGAAATCCGGCCGCGGTCGATGCCGGCGTCCACCAGCATCTCCACGACCTTGAGCGCACGCTGTTCGGAAAGTTCGGAATTGATCTCGTGGTTGCCGGTGCCGCTGTCCGCGTAGCCGGTCACGGTGATCTTCGCATCCGGATTCTCGGCGAGGACCTGGCAGATGCGGCCCAACTTGAAGGCTTCCTCCGGACGGATTTCGGCCTTGCCGATGACAAAGTAGAGGTCGTCGCTGTAGGAGTCCACCGGGGAGGTGGGGACAGGGACCTTGACTTCCTTGACCACTTCCTTCTCGACCACCTTCTCGACGATCTTCTCGACCACCTTGGGCTCGGAAGGAATGTACACGGGAGCGGCCGGGGCGGCCTTCGGGGCGGAGGCGGTGCTGCCGCCGAAGCGGAGTTTCACGGAGAAGCCGAGGCTCCGGGTGGAAGGCTGCATGAAGTAGTCCACGCCCTGGTTGTAGGTTCCCACGTTGGACGTCATCTCGGGATCGAACGGGGCCTTGAGGTACAGCATCGCGAGGTTGTTGCCCACCACGGAGAGGGTGATGCCCTTGACCCAGGAGCCGAGTTTCTTGACCGGGAGGTCATAGTTCAGGGAGACCTCGGCGAGACGGGCGTTCGTGGCGGAATAGACATACTGGCTCATCACGCCGTCGCGGATGCCGAGGGTCTGGTAGTAGCCCTGGACGTCGGAGGTCTTCATCCCGTTGAATTCGAAAAAGCCCTTCTCGCGGGCCTCGGCGGTGTCCTGCGACACGCCGTAGTAATCCAGGATGGCCTGGGTCTTGGAGATGGCGATGCCGCCCAGGCGGGCGGTGAACAGCCAGTTCAGGGTGAGGCCGTTCCAGCCGAGGTGTCCGCCCCAGGAGAGCCGGTGCTTGGCATCGGTGGAACCGGCGTAGATCATGTCCTTTTCGTCGTAGTCGGCGATGATCATGCCGTCGGCGTTCAGCCGGTAGAAGCCGTGCTCGTCGGTAGCGATCGTGGTCACGTACACGTCGCCGAGGGAACCGCCTTCGTACAGGAAGTTGTTGACCCCGCCGAAGCCGCCCATGGGCAGGCCGTTGCCGTCACGCATCGTACCGCTCACGGGGTCACGGAACTGCAGGTCCACGATCTTGTTCCTGTTCCAGGTCCAGGTCAGGTAGGTGCCGTAGTTCCACTTGCCGCGGTTGTCGTCGAAGCGGACGGCCATCTCGACACCGGTGTTGTCCACGCGGCCGCCGTTCAGGTACATGTCCGTGCTGAGGGAGGTGGTGGAGATACGGGGATCGTAGAACTGGTTGAAGGTCTTCGCGTAGTAGTAAGTCGCGTCGATCTGCAACTTGCTGTCGAAGAAATGGATGTTCGTACCGAGTTCCCAGGACTTCGTGCGCTCGGGGACGAGTTCGGTGTTGCGGCGGCGGGCGCTGGTGGCGACGTTGCCGCTCACCTGTTCGTGGCGGGGATCCAGCAGGAACAGGGCCGGATCCGGGGCGTTACCCACTTCCGAGTAGGAGCCGCGCACCTTCCAGTACGGGAAGAAGGAACTCTTCAGGAACGGAAGGAGTTCGGTCACGATGCCGGAGAGACCGACGGTCGGATAGGTGATTCCGCCGGCCGTGTACAGCGCGGAGTTCCAGTCCACGCGGTAAGTCATGTCCAGATACACCTTGCTGCGGTATCCCAACTGGGCATTCGCGAACACGGACTGGTTCTGGTAGCGGTAACCGCCGGAGGACAGGAGCGTATGGCTGTTGTTCTGGTCGATGTTGCTCAGGTCGAACTTGTTGTTGACGGTCTTCAGCGGGCCGGAGACGTTGTCCGACCGGTAGGTGATGTCGTCGATGTTGGCACCCACCACGCCGGTGAGGTTGAACACGTTGTCGCCGAAGTACTTGTTGAAGGTGGCGAGGACCTCGCCGAACTTCTGCTCGGTGTACTGGTTCACGCGGCCGTAGAAACCGTGCTTGGAACCTTCGGTGAACAGGGTGTTCGTGGAGGCGTCGAACTTGCGCTCGTGGACCTCGTCCGTGCGGTCGTATTTGGCACGGGCGCTCAGGGTCAGCCACTTGAAGGGCTTGTAGGAGAGTTGTCCGGACCCCATCAGGCGGTTCTTTTCGTTCTGCCACTTCTGATGCTCGGTGATCCAGTAAGGGTTCTGCATCGAGTGCTCGAAGTCGTAGGGCCAGTACTGGGTCTTGATGTTGCGGCCGGTGTCATAGCGCTCGTACACACCCACCTTGGAGAAGTCGTCTCCCGGAGGGAACAGGTACACCGGGACGATCGGATTGCCGTATTCGCCCTGGGCGATCATGTTCTGCTCGTCCACGCGGCCGTAGGTGAGGTTCACGTCCATCGTGAGGATGTCCTTCACCAGGTCGGTGGTGTTGCGGAAGGAGAGGTTGTAGCGGTCCACATTGTTGTTGTGGACGATGCCCCGGGCGTTCGCGACGGCGGCGGAGACGTAGGTCTGGCTGCGGTCGGTACCCGTCGAAAGGGCGATGGAATTCACCTCGTTCACGCCCGTCTGGAAGAAATCACGCGGACGGTAGGACGAAGGGGTGTCCAGTTTCGCGCCCCAACTGTAGTAGGAGCCGGGCGAGGACGGACCGTACGTGTTCTGGAATTCCGGCATCACGTAAGCGCGGGAGAAGGTCGTGGAATTCGAGTAGTCGATGTCCAGCCGGTCCTTTCCGCCCTTCTTGGTGGTGATGATGATGACGCCGTTGGCCGCGTTGGCACCGTAAAGGGCCGCCGCGGACGGGCCGGAGAGGACGGAGATGGACTCGATGTCGTCCTGGTTCAGGGAGCCGAGCACGTCACCGGTCTGGCCGGCGCCGGCATAGACGCCTTCCGGCTGGGTGCCGCGCAGGGACTGCATCGGGATACCGTCGATCACGTACAGCGCATTGTTGTTGTTGGAGATGGACTTGGAACCGCGCATCACGATACGGGATGCGCCGCCCGCGCCTGTGGAGGACTGGCTGATGGAGACACCCGCCACCTTTCCGTTGAGGCCGTTCACGAAGGAGCCCACGGGGCTCACGGTCTCGATCTTCGCCTGCTGGACGTTGTAGGAAAGGGATTTCTCCTCCTTGCGGATACCCATGGCGGTGACGACCGTCGCATTGAGCGCGATGTTCGCCGACGCCAGGGTGACATTGATGACCGAACGGCCTCCGATTTGCTCGACGGCGTCTTCCTGGCCGATGTAGGAGAAGCGAAGGGCCTCCGCCGAAGCCGGGACGGTGATGCTGTAGTGACCGTCCAGGTCGGTGATGGCACCTGTCGAGGCATCTCCTTCCACGACCACGCTGGCGCCGATGAGCGGCTCGCCGTAGTCATCGGTGACGGTTCCCGTGATGGTCCGGTTCTGGGCCAGCGCGGTCCCGCCTGCGATGAACAGTCCCAACGCCGTCGCGAGGGCGCCTGTCAGGACTTTCTTAAGCTGGAAACTCATAAGGTGTTTTGATAATAGGTTGGTATTTATATGATAGGTTGAACAGTATTTCATTCTTTCTTCCAGGCGCGGAGCAGCAGGACCTCTTCCGTGGGCTTTCCGTCCACCCGGGGCTGGAGGGCGAATTCCACCGAATCAAGCCCGGCCGGCATCGTGAACTTCACGTGGAGCGTGTCCCGCTCATCGGCCTTCATCCTACCGGGCTGGCGCATCCGGACATAGGGCTTCCAGGGGTCCGGAATGTCGAAGACGACCTCGGCCCCGCGGGTGTTCCCGTTTCCGTGACGGAAAAAGAAATCGCCCGTCTCGCCGGGGCGGAGACGGCCGTAGGTCAGGACTTTATGGCTCATGTACAGCCCCTCCCCGAAGGCATAGGGGCGGTCCTCCTCGATGGGGTGGTTGTAACCGATGACCTCGCCCCGGATCCGGAGGGTCCGGACCCGCGCGGGCGTTCCGGCATAGCGGATCTGGATAATCTCTTCCATCGGACCGGGCCGGTAGGCGGGATTGTAGGTCACTTCGATCTCCTCGTCCTCCCCCGGAGCGACGGGCTTCTGCCCGAAACGGGCCTGGGTACAGCCGCAAGGGGTATGGAGTTGGACGGGATACAGGGTGTCCGGCAAGTCATTCTTCAAGACGAGACGCACGGTGACGGGACCGTCGATCTCCCGGATACTCCCCAGGTCCGCCACGCCGCCGTCTCCCACGCGGAAGGTGCGCATCCCGTCCTTGGGTGCGCAGGCTGCAACGAGCAGGATGACCGGGACGAGGAACTTTCTCATAGGCCGGATACCGTGTCAAGATACAGTCCGAACCCGTTCAGCACGGGACAGGCCAGGGAAGACTGGATGGAGATGCGCACGGCGTCGGCCTTCACGGTACTTCCAAGCAGGATGCGCTTGTGGCCGATGGTGGTCTTCGCGCCGCTGCCCCAGGCCTTCCAACCGCCGTCGGAATGGACCTGGACCTCGAAGCGTTCCACGCGCTGGCCCAGGGGGATGTACTCCTGGAGCACCACGCGGTTGAAGGTCTGCTCGCCGGCGAGAGTAAATTCGATATCCACCGTCTTCACGCCGTCGTCCGTGGCGAAATAGGTGTCATAATCGGCGTCCAGCATCCTGGCGGGGCCATACTTGTCCGGATTGTCGCCGCGGACGGAGGTCGCCGTGGCGGTGGCGCCGGCCGCAAGGTTCGTGGCGAAAACCGCCTCCCGCATCTTCGTGAATTCCTCGATGACCTTCACTTCCCTGGCGTCGATGACGCCCTGGTCCGACGGAGGGACGTTCATCAGGAACACCGAATTGCGGCCCACGCTCTTGTAGTAGAGATCCATCAGTTGCTTAGCCGTTTTCCGGCTGTCATTGGCTCCATAGAACCAGCCGTTGGGGTCGCCGATCTGCTGGATGGAGAAGTCGCTCTCGGCCGGGCACCAGGAAGCGGCGCCCTTGTCGCCGGAGCCCAGGTAGGACTCGTAGTTGCCGGGCAGGTTGCTGGGCGTCAGGCCGCGGCCGGCGATGTCCAGGGTCGCCCAGTCGGTCTCCCCGGCCACGCCCGCCTCGTTGCCTACCCAGCGGCAGCCGGGGCCGCCGTTGGAGAAGATCACGCAGTCGGGATTGACGTCGAAGACCACCTGGTTCACGGACGTCCAGTCGAAGTTGCCGGCATGGTTGCCGTCGAACCACATCTCCACGACGGGCGCGTATCTCGTCATCAGGTCCCGGAGGGCGTTCTTGTACATCTCCTCATATTCGGCCGTGCCCTTCCCGGACACCTCGATCATCCGGTCCCACGGGGAGAGATAGATCCCCAGCGCGACGCCGTACTTGTTGCAGGCGTCGCGAAGCGCCTGGACCACGTCCGTATGGTTCGTGCAGGCGGCATGGGCCACGTCCGTCGTGCTCTCGGGATTGTCCCAGAGGCAGAAACCGTCGTGGTGCTTGGCCGTGATGATGACCTCGCCGAAGCCGTTGTCCCGGGCGGTCTTCACCCACTGGTCCGCGTCGATGGTCCCGGGCTTATAGTTCTGCAGGAGCAGGCTTTCGCTCCAGGGTTTTCCGTTGCAGGACGGGTTCTCGCCGTCCCAGCCGGAGAAGGTCGCCTGCCCGTAGTGATAGAACATCAGGAGTTCGCGGCGCTGCCAGGCGAGTTGGCCGGCCGTGGGCACGGCACCAAAGGCGGCGGGGGCGCCGGGATCGGTAGGCGTGGGCTCGGGCTCGGGCGGATCCGGGGTCGGCGTGGTACCGGTCACGGTGACGGGGCAGGAATCCGTGAAGCCGCCGTCCACCGTCGTGACCGTGATGACGGCACTGCCCGCGGATACGGCCTTGACCTGGCCGGTCTCCTTCCCTACCGTTGCGACGGCCTCGTTGTCGGAGGACCACGTCACGCGCGGATTGGTGGCATCCTTGGGACTGACCCGGGCGCCGAGATGGAAACCTTCACCCACGCGGAGTTCCAGGTCCGCCCGGGTCACCTTCACGCCCGTGACGGCCACCGTCGTGGGCTCGGGGTCGGTTTCAGGGATGGTCTCCTTCCCTCCGCAACTGATTGCCATAGAACAAAATAAGACGCAGAAAAGCCACCAGAAGGCCTTTCTGCGTCGAGAATCCGAACGGGTAATCGTATGTACCAAAGTTTTCGCGTTATCAGTTTATGAAGAGCAAAAGTAACCAATTCGGGCGGTTTTCCCAAAAAAAGATGCGGTTATAACCCAAATAGAGCGCTCCCCTCGCGGACAACCGCGGGGGGAGCGCAAACGGATTACGGACTATCAGAGGTTCGTGAACGAGATCTTGTGGAGGATGGACGGGGTGGCGTCGCCGCAGTCGTCGGCGACCCAGATGCAGCCGTTCTTGCGGTCCACGCAGATGCTCTCCGGGTTCCAGTTGGCGAAGTCGCCCACATAGTAGGTCGCCAGGAGTTCGGTCGCGTCGCCGTCGAACAGATAGATCGTGTAGCCCAGATATTCGGGACGGTCCGTGTTGGAGTTGGAGTCGATGACCCACAGCCAGTCGTTCTTCTCGTCGTAGTCCAGGCCCGCGATCTCGGAGATCGTGGAGGTCACGGTGCGGAGGCTCTTCTTCCACAACCTGGTGCCGTCCAGGGTGTACTCCCACAGGGTGGCGCCGGTCTGGGAGCCCAGGTACAGGTTGCCCTTGTGCCAGGCGATGCCCTCGATGCCGGAGTTGCCCATGTCGGCCGCCTCGGCGACGTCCCACAGCGTGGTCTTCGACTGGTACGGCTCCGTGAGCATGTACACGCGCTTGGGTTCGATGCCCATATACATCGTCCCGGTGGCCGGGTCCATGCAGAGGCCTTCCATGTCGGCGTCGTAGGTCCAGTGCTGGGTGAAGGAGCCGTCGAAGTTGATCTTGTACAGCGCACCGTTGTCGCCCACGCCCCAGAGGAAGTCGCCGTCCTTGGAGAGGCACAGGCCGGAGAGTTCTTCCACGTAGGCGCTGCCGCTCTGCAACTTCCTGGAGAACTCGACCTTGCCCATCACCGGCACCTGCTCCGGGGTCGGCGGTTCGTACTCGTCGGGACGCTCGTACTTGCCGGGCGCGTCGGGGTTGCCGTCCATCGCGTGCTTGACCGCGTGCCGGAGGGTACCCTCGTCGTTGTCGTGGCGGTACTCCCAGATCATCGCGCCGAGCATGTTGCGGGACTTCAGGTACTCGACCTTCGCGTTGATGGACTCGATGTCCTCGTAGGACGCGTACATCTTGCCCAGGGCGTCGGCCAGGTACGGGACCTTGGCCACGTCGTCCCAGATGCGGTAGTTCACGCCCTTGACGTCATAGCCGTCGCAGGTGCCCTTGAAGAAGATGTCGTCCAACTTGCTGTAATCGACGGAGGAGGGATAGCGGTTGCCCGTCTTGAGTTTGTAGCCGTCCCCGTGCCCGTAGAACGCCAGGCCGAAGTTCATCATCTGGTACGGGATCTTCTGCTGGCCGTGGAAGATGTCGTCGATGGCCTCGGCGCAGCAGCGGGAGCCCGTGATGGAACTCCGGTACAGCGGCGAATTGTGGTACGGCGGGTTGCCCTCGTCGTAGGTCATCACGTTGATGTAGTCGATGTACGGAAGCACACCGTAGTTGTCGGTGTACTTGCCGCTGTCGGAGGCCGCATAGGAGAGGATCTTGTCCGGCATCGCCTCGCGCATCTCCTTGAAGAGCGTGACGAAGTTCTCCCAGTCAGCCGGGCTGGCGCCGTTCACATGGTCGCCGTCCTTGGCCGCATAGGTGGGATACTCCCAGTCGATATCGAATCCATCAACACCGTACGTGTTGCAGATGTTCACGCACTCGTCCACGAAGGCCTTGCGCTTCTGGACGTCGCGGGCCATCTGGGACCAGCCGTCGGCGTTCTTGCCCCAGCCGCCCATCTGCAGTTTCACCTTCAGTTCCGGGTACTGCGCCTTGTAGGCGACGAACTTCTGCACCAGCGGAACGGTCTTGCTGTCGATCTCGATGCCCACGCCGTTGTCCTTGTCCACGAAGCGCACGTGGCCCACGTTGATGTGGGTGAAGTTCCGCACTTCATCGATGGACGGGAACAGGTCGGCCCGGGTGTACTCGGTGTAGTAGATCTCGATGATCGGGGTCTGGCCGAGGCGGGCGAGACGCGCAGGGTCGTTCACCCACTGGTCGGTCGGATCCGTGGGGTCGACCGGCCCGGGGGGCGGTGCATCGGGGTTGAAGGGATCCCCGGAAGGGATCTCGCCCGCATGGGGCTTCGTGACGGGATCCGGTACGGCCATCCCCATACGGTCGTCCGCGCACCCCTGGGCCGCAAACAGGCCCAGGAGCACGGACAGGAACAATATGCGAGATGTCTTTCTCATGGTTCCAAAGGATTACTCTTCGGCGACGCAACGGACGGAACCGCCGCGGGCGCGGACATTACCCTGGTTGCGGAATGCGACACCGTCGTCGGTGTAGCCGTAAAAGCCGTAGCCGTTGACGGTGCCGCTGTCCCAGCGGCCGCTCCAGACGATGGTGCGGGTGCCGGCCTTCTTCTGGCCTTCGCCGCCGTCATCGATGTAGCCGGCCAGCGGGAACACAAGCGAGCCGACGGTGAAACTGCCATTCGCTTCGTAGAGGGCGAACGGATCGGTGTTTTCCGTCCACTTGGTTCCGCTCCAGAAAGCGCAGGACTTGTTGCGCTGCGGCAGCATGTAGCCCGCCGGGCAGGGGTCGTAGACGGTCTTGGAGGTCTCGCCCCACAGGGAGGCGGTGTCGGTGCCTTCCGCGGCCCAGTCGGCCTTGGCCTTGTACACATAGACGGTCGGGTTCTTGACCGCGTCCTCGACGGACATGGGGCCTTCCTGGTAGGAGACCTCGCCCGCCACGGTGATGGCGCCAGCACCGGAGGTCACGCCCAGGCCCGGGAACGGGTCCTTGCGGCCCCACTCATACAGCAGGCCGAAGGACTCGACGGAGGACGGCGCGTCGACCGTCGCGTCGACCAGGGCGCCCAGGTTGCGGCTCATGGCCATCTTCTCGGAGAAGTTGGCCTCCGCCACGACGCCGATTTCCGTCCGGGGAATCCAGATGTGCCAACTCCAGAGGACCGTGCCTGCGGCATCCTTGGCGGCGATGAGGGCGTTACCCGGCTTCAGGGTTCCCGGGGTGGAGAACTTGACGAAACCGTCGGCAAAGGAAGCGGAAGCGATGACGCTGCCGGCCGTGACCTCCTCCTGGTTGTTCCAGGTCTCCCAGAGGACGGCCACCGAAGCGACCTCTCCCACGGACTCCTCCGTGTTGCCCTTGACCGCGGCGAACTTGTAGTCGCCGGCCGCGTTCACGATGTAACTGTTGGCCGTGCCATCCTTGCCCAGGTCCACGGTCGGGTCGGTGAACTCGGGATCGGGGAAAGGCTTCGTGTTCTCGTCGATGGCGACGCAGCGGACACCGCCGCCGCGGGACATGCGCTGCACCTCGACCGTAACGTTGGAACCGTTGGCATAGAGCATATAGGCGATGTTCTTGTCGCTGCTCTGCGTGGAAGTCCAGTGGTAGGAACGGGAGCCGACCTTGGTGATCGAGCCCTGATCCAGGTAACCGCCCACAGGGAAGAGGGCGACTTCGGAAGCGTCGGCGCCGGCGGAAGCCTTGACCAGTTTGGTGGCATCATCCACAGAGTAGGTGGCGGAACCGCCCCAGAGCGGGCCGGACGCGTCATGGGTGGGAACGATGTAGCCAGGAGGGCACGGGTCGTAGATCGCCTTGGTGGCGGCCCAGGTCTCGGTGCCCATTTCCTCGGCGGTCATCCAGGTCTTGTTGCTGTCTCCGCCAGTCTTCACATAGACGGTCGGATTCTGGACGGACTCGGCGATGGTGAAGTTCTGCTTGTCGCTGGCATAGGTAATCGTGCCGGTCATGGCGAAAGGCGTGGAGGAGGACAGGTCGGCGATGCCCGGGAACGGGTCCTTGCGGCCCCACTGATAGAGGAAGCCGATTGCGCGTCCGTCCGGAGCCTCGCCGGCGGCGGGGGCTACCAGGGCGCCCAGGTTGCGATCCATCATCGGATAGGCGACGATGCCGCCGTAGGTGCTGGTGGCGATCTGCGTGGCCGGGATCCAGATGTGCCAGCTCCAGAGGATGGTGCCGGCCGCATCCTTCGCGGCGATGAGGGCGTTGCCGGGCTTCAGGCCCGGAGCCGTCGTGAAGGTGATGAAATCACCGTCCACGCCCACGGAGGCGATGACGCCGCCCACGGCAGGGGCCTCGGGCGTATTGACGGTCTCCCAGAGGACTTCGGCCGTGGCCACGGCACCCACGCTCTCGGCGGAGTTGCCTTTGACCGTGGCGAACTTGTAGTCGCCGGGGGCGGTCACCACATAGCAGTTGGCGGATTCCTTCTTGCTGAGGTTCACCGGGCCGTCCTCGTTCTCGGAGGGCAGTTGGGCGATCCTGATGGTCTGGACGCTCTCCTCGGTACCGGCCTTCAGGAAGTACACGACGCCTTCGCGGATTTCGCCGGTCTTGTTGTCATCAAGTTTGAGGGTGATGGTGTACGCCTGGCTTCTGACGCTGGCGACATGGATCCATTCCTCGGCCGGCTTGACGTCGAAGGCGATGTTGGAAACGGCGTTGGCTTCGATGACGGCGTCCTCGCCTTCGGCCAGGTAGTCATACTCGGCGCTGTACGGTTCGTCGGTAATCTCGAAGCCTTCGGCCTCGACGGTGAGGTTCACCACGGAGACGAGGCCCACCCTGGAATCGGCATAGGCCATCATCACGGCCGCGGCGTTCATGTGGTTCGGCGTGACGACGATCTTGTCGGCCTCCACGGTCACGTTGAAATCCTTGGGGCTGTACCCCGCGACACCCACGACGGTGCCCTCGGTCTTCGCGGACACGGTGTAGGGAATCCCGATCGGGGCCGGCTCGTTGAAAACGAACTCGGTGGTCTCGATGTTCAGCCGGAAGGCCTCGGCGAACGGGATGTTCAGCGTCGTGCCGTCCGAAAGGGTCAGGACGACGGCTTCGTCGGTGACGGCGAGGTTCGTGAAGATGCCGTCCTGCAGGGTGGCGCCTTCGCTCTTGACCGGTCCGAGGTTGGTGCGCTTGCCATCGATCTCCACCCACAGGTTACCCTCCTCGTCGATGGAGAAGGTCGGCGTCTGGTACACGGGAATCTCCTCATCGCCCATCTTGACGGCCTTGCCGTCCACGGCCCAGACGAGTTCGCCCGCGCCGTTGCGGATCACGGAGAACACGGGACCCTGGGTGGGATCCGTCGGGACGATGTTGAAATGCACGATGTTGCCGTCGGTGTAGGTGACGGTGACACCGGTGGTGCGGCCCGTCTCCGGATCCTTGTACTCTTCCACCTTGCGGACGAACTTGCCGTCGCCGAGGGCGGACTGCAGGGCGGAGACATTCGCCTCCAACTCGCTGACCCGGAGGTCCAGGCCGGCGATGAGTTCCCTCAGGCCCGAGTCGTCATATTCCTTGGCGCAGCCCACGGCGAGGAGCGCCAGCACAACGAGCGTAAAAAACTTTTTCATATGGTTTGTGTTTATTATTAGTTTCAAGTTATTCGACGGTGCAGCGGACGGAGCCGAGACGGGCCTTGGGCGCGGAGCCGAAGGTCCAGGCCTTGTCGGAGCGGAGGTCGGCGCCGGGGCCCTTGGCGTCGTCGGACGCCTGGGAGGTCCAGTACAGCGTACGGACACCCACCTTGGCCAGGCCGCCTACGTCATAGTCGTCGCGGTAACCCGCGATCGGGAACACGGAGGCTTCCGGGGAACCCAGTTTGAGCCAGCCGGCGGTGAGGTTCACGCCCCAGCCCGCCTGGGCGGACAGGTCGCTGGACCAGAACGGGTTGGCCGTGGCCTTCTTCGGCACGCGGTAGCCCGGAGGGCACGGGTCGTAGAGGGTCTTCTCGGCATCGGCCCAGAACTCGTTGTTCGTGACGAGGCACCAGTCTCCGTTGTTGATGTGGCCGAGCAGGCGCGGGTTCGCGATGGCGTCCTCGAGCAGGATCTGGCCCGGGGCCACTTCCTCGGGAACGCCGGCGTACGTCGCCGGGCTGCTGCCCTTGAAGGTACCGGCCGCGGTGAACGGGTCCTTGCGGCCCCACTGGTACACCATGCCGTAGGAGGTCGGGCTCACTTCGGCATCCCCCGCCTCGGCAGCCACGAGGGCGCCCAGGTTGCGGTCCATCAGGTCCACGCCCATGATGCCGCCGAAGTTGGCGGTGACGATCGGAGTCGCGGGAACCCAGATATGCCAACTCCAGAGGATCTTGCCGGAGGCGTCCCTGGCGGCGACGAGCGCGTTGCCGGGATGCAGGGTCTCCGGCGTGCGGAGGATGATGAAGTCCTCGGCGAACGAGGCGTGGGCGAGCACGCTGTTCGGCACGACCTCGGAATTGTCGTTCCAGGTCTCCCAGAGGATCACGGCGTCGTCCACGTCCTGCAGGTAGTTCGTGGGCTCGTTGCCATAGACCGCCTTGAACTTGTAACTGCCGGGCTCGTTGATGATGTAGCAGTTCGCGTTGCCCACGGTGTCCAGGTCCTTGACGTCCTTGGAGAACGGGTTGTCATAGTGCTGGATCTCCGCGCTGATGTCCCCCAGGTCCACGATGTCGCCGCGGGTGATTTCCACGGGTTCGGTGTACTTGAAGATCTTGGTGTAGTCGTCGCCCTCCTTGAACTTGATGACGAATCCGGCCGGGAAGGACGTCTCGTCCGGCAGGAACATCAGGATCCTGTTCCCGTCCACGGTACCGTCCATCTGGATGATCGGATTGCCCACATACTGTTTGTAGTACTGTTCGTTGTCGGTGATCTTCACCTGGAGGAACTCATAGCCCAGGGCGTCCTTCTTGGGCGTGGAGACGGTGTAGCCGCCCAGGCCCTCGCCCACGGTCATCGACAGGATGCCGAGGATGTGCTGGAACTGGAAGGTGTCGCCGTTGTTGCACGCCGCCAGGATCTGCTGCTGGGTCGTGGAGAACTTGCTGTAGAAGAAGCAGTGCTTGAGGTTGTCCGCCACCGACGCCGGATAGGAGGCGTACAGGGTGCTGGAGCAGTCCTCCCGCTTGTAGGGGAACAGACCGTCCACCTTGACCGTGGCCGTCTTGCCGTCGCCGGAGATGTCCCCGGCGCCGAGGGTGACCACCACCTGGTCCTTGGCATATTCGCCATGGACGACAATCTGGTCTCCCGCGCTCCAGGCCTGCTTGAGCGAGGCCGGAACCGTGTCGTCCGCCGGATAGTCGGGAAGGACGAAGGTGAGCATGCGGGACTCCGGTTCGGGGCCCACGGGTTCCGGTTCCACCGGATCCACGGGGGTCCGGTGACAGGCGAAGAGCGGGAGGATGACTGCGCAAAGGATCGCTATGTCGTAAATCTTTTTCATGATCGCATTCATTTATCTGGTCCTTTGTCCTTTAATCCCAGTTCATCGGCGGGGTGTATTCGTACCACTCGAGGACGGCGGAACCGGAGTTCTCGTTGTCCACGCCGATGTACACGTTGAAGGTCGTCCCCCACTTGACGGTGCGGAGCAGCGACTCGGAAGTGTCGAAACTGCCCGCCTCCACGCCGTTCACCAGGTAGGTGACATGGCAATGTTCGGCACCGCTGGGATCGAACTTGAAGGTGAATTCCACGGGCTGGGTGAAATCCAGCGCGGTGAAGCCGTCGATCGAAGGCTTGTTGCCGTCGCCCGCGGCGTTGAAGTCGAAACTGACCTTGCCGTCGGCCGGACGGATGTCGGCCTTGAGTTCGCAGCCTTCGTCGAAGCAGAACCAGTGACGCACGCGGACGCCCGCCTCGGAAGCCGGGTTCTGGGTGATCGCGCTCCAGTGGAAGGTGTAGTTGCCGAACGGCTTGCTGCCGTTGTGCAGACGGGCCTTCGCGTTGAACAGGGTCCCGCCGAGGTCCTTGCTGTAGGTCGGCGCATTGGTCCAGTCGGAGGACCAGGAGCCCAGTTCGTCGGCATTGAACATCACGCGGACCGGGGTGATCTTGTACGCCTGCTTCACCGTGATTTCCTTCACGGCGGCGAAATCGCCCTCGTGGGCCACCACGTTCTTCAGGATGATGACGGCGGCGCGGAGGCCGTCCCCGTCATTCCGGGTGAACGAGAGTTGGATCTTGCCGTCGCCTTCGCCGGTCGGGGTGAGGATCTCGAACCAGTCGTCGGTCTCGGACTCCTTGGTCACCGTCCACTTGGCGTTGGAGAGGACCTCCACCTCGCCGGACAACTGGTCGTAGCCGGCCCGGATCTCGGTCGCGAGCGGGACCAGTTGGACACCGTCCTGGGTGAACTTGATAAGGGCCGCGGCCTCGTTGTGGCGGTCATAGACGGTCACCTCGGCATAGCGGAGTTCGGAAGAGTTCTCGGCGGCGTTCACCGTGACGGTGCCCGTGCCCTTGCCGGTCGCTCCCTCCGTGACGCTCACCCAGTCGCCGTCGGTGACTTTGGCGCTCCAGTCCTGGTTGGACTTGATGTGGATGAAATGGTCGCCGCCGGCTTTCGTGACCTCCTGCTCGAGGTCTTCCTCGGTGACGGTCAGGAAGGCGCTGCCCTTCTGGCGCACGGTGATCACCTTGCCCGTCCAGTAGTCGCTCTTGATCGTGATCTTGTCCTCCCGGTCGTCCAGGAAGGTGTTGTCGTAGTACTGCACGCGGATGGTCGTGGCCTCGGCCTTGCCATCGTGCACGAGGGTCGGATCGGAGGCGTCACCCTCCTCCTCGCTGATGATGCACCAGTCCGGGTGCTCGCTCGTGACGGTCCAGGGGTCGGTGGACGCCACCAGGATGGTGAACGCCTTGGCCCCGGTCGCCGGCAGGTCGTAGGAGTCCTGCGCGCGGTAGCGCAGGTCCACGATCTTCACGGGCTGCTCGTCCTTCGGCCGGCAGCCGGTAACCAGCCCCGTGACGAGGGCTGCGGCGCAGCAGAAGAGTAGGAATATCTTTTTCATGGCTCGGACGGATTAATAAGCCTCTTCATGGACGGTGATGTCGGCGCTCCTGACGACATACCAACTGCCGTCGGAGGTCGTGCTGTAGAATCCGAAGTAGTAGTTCACCACGTCCGGATTGTAGTAGAACGGATTGTTTCCGGTGTGGGAGATCTTCTCGGTGCCGTCCACCTTGACCCACATATCCAGGAGTTTGGGATCCTCGGCATTGGGCTTGAAGCCGTACTCGAAGGTTTCCATCGCATTCAGTTCGGCCTTGGAGACGGTGTAGTAGGTGCTCTTGTAGGCGCTCGTCGCCGCCTCGTCGGCCATGTTTCCGTCGGTACGGATGCGGATGTTGCCGCCCAGGGACAACTGGTTGTAGATGTTCACGCTGCCGATGGCGCCCTGGACCCAGAGTTGGCCGGCGTCGCCGAAGTTCTTCTCGCCGAGGTTGAGGGTGATGGTCATGCAGCGGACGCCCTCCTTCAGATAGACGCGGGAGCCCTTGTCCCCGCTCAGTTTGACGGAGCCGTCCTCGAGCACCTCGCCGTTCTGGACATCGAATGCGGTGTCCTGGGAGATCTCGATGCTGTCGGTCGCGCCGCTCGGGGAGACGATGGACACGGCGCCCGCACGCGGAGCGAAGAGGTTGTTCATGGCCGCGACGACCTTGAAGTGGCTGTCATCGACCTTCGCCACGGAGAAGCCGGGCACCTCGGTCCGGGGCTCCCAGGACTTGCTGGCGTTGACCTCGATGAGGAGTTCGCCGCCCGCGGTCGGAAGGGTGGGGTCGGCCGGCGGGACGATGTTGAAGGCGGCGCCCGTCTGATGGACCTCGAAAGTGTACTCCTGGCCCGCGACGCGGATGGTGATGACCGCCTTGCGGGCTGCGTCGTCATTCGGGGCGGCCGTGACGTTGATGATGGTCTGCTTGCCGTCGCCGATGCCTTCCTCCTTGTCGAAGGTGATCCAGTCCTTGTCGGAACTCACCGTCCAGGGAAGGTCGGTGCGGATCTTGAGGGCCTGGGTGCCGCCGGCGCCCGGGAATTCCCCGGAAATCTCGGTAATCTCGCAGGTGCCCGTCTGGGTGATGTCGAAGGACTCCTCGTCGTCACCGGCGACCACGGTCACCGTGGCTACGCGCTCCAGCACGTCGGAGGGATCCGCCGTGGCGGTGATTGTCATCGTACGGCCATCCGGGTCGGGATTGCCCTTCTCCGGGGAGAAGTGGAGCCAGGAGACGTCGGTGCGGACCTCCCACGGAACGTTGGTGTTGATGGTGAAGGTGAGCGGGCCGCCCGCCGCGGAGTAATCCTTGGCGACCGGAGTCACGTACAGCCGGCCCTTCTTGCCCTGGGTGATCGTGACCGTATAGTATTTGCTGATCCGCTCGGCCGCGACGGTCAGGGTCGCGGTGCGGTCCTCGCCGCTGTCGTTGTCGGCGAAACTCACGACCACGTCGGAGACCAGGGCGGAAGCCGAACTGGACGCCGGGGTGACGGTGACCCAGTCCGCGCCGCCGGAACGGGTGATGGTCCAGGGCGAGTTGGAACTGACGTTGAAGGTGATATTGTCCGGACGGGAAGCCGGCACCGAGTAGGTCGTCAGCGCGTCACAGACCAGCCGGAGATTCGCATACTCCTTTTCGGGAGTCATCTGCGTGTCGATCTCGTACTGCTGGCACGCGGCCGCAGCGCCGAGGACGCAGAGGGTTGCAAAGATTCTGGTTATCGTTTTCATATCTCGATTGTTTTTTATTCCGTGGTTTCCGTGGTTTGGCTCCATCCGGGGTTCTGGGGATTGAGGTTGGGGTTGCAGAACAGCTCGGCCTGCGGGATCGGGTAGAGGTTCTGGCGGGAGGACCAGGTGCGGTTCTCCACGACCGTCCGCTTATAGCTGAACTGGCCGCCGCTGCGGGTGATCTCCACACCGTCGATGCGGCCCTGGGTGGCCTGGCCGATGTCCCAGCGGCGCACGTCCCAGAAGCGGTGGTCTTCGAAGGCGAATTCCACGCGCCACTCGCGGCGCACGGCCTCGCGGAAGGCGTCCGCGGAGGTGGCGCTCACCGCCGGCATGCCGGCGTTCGCGCGCACCTGGTTCAGGGCGTCGAGCGCGCTGATGGGGAAGGAACCGTCCGTCGCCGTCGGGCTGCCCAGATACTCGTTCAGGGCCTCGGCGTAGGTGAGGAGGGTCTCCGCATAGCGGTACACGATCCACTGGTGCTTGTTCGTCACCGTGTTCTCCGGGGTGAAGCTGGTGCTTTCCTGGATGTAGCGGCGGAGGTAGTACCCGGTCGGGGAACCCAGGTCGCTGCGGGTCGCGGAATAGTCGCGGCCGCCCACGAAGGTCTCGATCGTGGCGCCCTTGAAGGACATCCCGTTGGCGAGGATCGCGCGGGCGAAGCGCGGGTCGCGGCCCTCGTACGGCTTCGTGATGTCGAAGGCGGGATCGGCGGTCTTCCAACCATCGGCCTCGAGGACGATGTCATAGCCGCCGGCCGTCTGGAACGCGTCCACCAGGTTCTGGGTGGGATAGTTTCCGGCGATGGACGTGCGCTGGCCCTCGGTGAACCGCACCGGGAAGTTGTAGCGCTCGAAGCTCTGGCTCTCGGACCGCATGATGGCGAAGATCACTTCCTGGGAGAGGTAGTTGTTCGCCTTCTCGGCCGGATCCAGCCGGTAGATGCCGAGGTCCATCAGTTCCTTCGCCGCGGCGGCCGCCTTCTGCCACTTGGACTTGTCGCCCGAAGGGTTGTGCAGCGGGGAGGCGGCGTAGAGGAGCGCCTTCGCCTTCACCGCGAGGGCGAAGCCCCGGGTGACGCGGCCGATCTCGTCGTCCAGCAGGCCCACGTAGGTGTCGGGCAGCTTGGCGGCGGATTCGGAGCACTCGGTCACGATGAAGTTGATGACCTCGTCGAAAGGAGTCTTTGCAATCTCGTTGGCCTCCTCCGCCGTGAGCATCGTCAGCGGCATCGGGATGTCGCCGTAGCGGCGGGCCAGCTCGAAGAAGTAGTACGCGCGGAGGACCCTCGCCTGGTACGGATAGTACGCGAGGTGCTCCAGCCAGCGCTGGTACTTGTTGTCATATTTGTACATGGACAGGTCCACGGTCTCGATGGACTCGAGGAACTCGTTCGCCGAGCGGATGCCGTTGAAGAGGCTCCACTTGTCGTCCACGGTATTCAGGGCGCTCCAGTTGCCATTGGTGAAGCGCTGCACGCTGGCGTCCGGGTCGGCGTATTCGGCGTCGTCGGAACCGCAGTCGCGCAGGGCGCTGCTCACGTCGGCGATGTCCTTGTTGGGCATGTAGCCGTAGATGTTCGTGAGCATCTTCTGGATGTTGCTGTACGTCAGGTACATGTCCTCACGGGAGTAGTCGCTGGAAGACTCGTCGAAATCCAGGAAGTTGCAGCCGGTCAGCAGAAGCGCAGCGGAGAGGATGTAGAATATCTTTTTCATGGCGTTTCCGGTTTAGAAGGTGAACTTCACGCCACCCCAGAAGGTGCGGAGGGAAGGATAATAGGCGCCCAGCTGCTCGGGATCCGCGAACCGGATGTTGTCCGTCGAGAACAGGTTCGTGCCCGTCAGGGAAATCGTGACGTCGCACAGCTTCATCGCCTTCTTCGGAATGGTGTAGGAGATGCCGGCGTTGCGCAGCTTGATGAAGGAGCCGTCGCGGTACCACAGCGAGTTCGCCTGGTAGTTGTTCGGGTTCTCCTGCGTGGTGAGGCGCGGCATCGTGGCGTACATCTCGCGGCCCGGGGCCCAGGTGACTTCCCGGTTCAGGAAGGTCTGGGAGATGGTCGCGTTGGACACCAGCGGCTGGTACAGCGGGGAATCCAGGAGGTCGATGGTGACACCGGTCACGCCCTGGAAGTCCGCAAAGACCTTGAGGCCCTTCCAGCCGGCGTGCAGGCCGAAGCCGAAGGTGAGGAGCGGCGTGGAGCTGCCGAACATCTTCACGCGGTCCTGCCGGTCGATGACGCCGTCACCGTTCTGGTCGCGGTACTTCAGGTCGCCGGGCTTGACGGCGCCGAAGGTCTGCTGCGGGCTGTTGTTGATCTCCACCTGGTTCTGGAAGATGCCGATCACCTCCAGGCCGTAGCGCTGGCCCACGGGATTGCCCTTCCGGTACAGGTAGTCGTACATCTGGTAGGCCTGGCCGTCGTCGATGACCTTCGTGAACAGCCAGCCGCCGTTGGCGTACAGGCCGTACTCGAAGTCCCCGTGGCGGTCGTTCCAGGCGACGTTGAGGTCGACCCCCTTGAAGGTCTCCTCGCCGATGCTCTGCTCGTTCACGTCCACGCCGATCACGCCCGAGATGTTGGACGGGGTGATGAGGATGTTGCGGCGGTCTTCCATAAAGCCTTCCGCGTTGATCGTCAGGCGCTTGCCGAACAGGCCGAGCTCGATGCCGGCGGTCGCCTTGCGGGAGAGTTCCGGGGCGAGGGTGACAGCCGCCATCGGGCCTTCGGTGCGGCCGCTGAAGCCGGTACCGCCGTTGGCGCCGAAGTAGTAGCTGTTGCCGCTCACGTAGTTCTGGCGCCAGAGCTCGTGCTCCAGGTCGCCGTCGGAACCGCTGAGGCCCGCGGAGCCGTACACCTTCAGGAACGGGTCGCCGTCCAGGACGACGGCGGCGAGGCTCACGGCCGGATACCAGTGGAAGCGCTTGCCCTTGGGCATGTAGGCGGAACCGGAGCGGTTCACGACCACGTCGGCAAAGACGCGCTTCTTCCAGTTATAGCTCACCGTGCCCAGGATTTCCTGGGTCTTGGAGGAATTGTTCTGGCCGCTGAGGATCCAGGAGCGCTGGCGGTAGGCCGCGTGCGCCTCCACGTGGTGCGCGTCGAAGTCGCGCTCCCAGTTCAGGCGGGCCTGAAGCTCCATCTTCATCTGAAGGCCGTAGAAATAGTGGTCGTAATCCACCGTCTTGGAGCTCACGCCGTAGTACTTCTGCTCGCTCAGGATGTAGTTCTGGTTGCCCTGGGCGCCCACGGTGCTCACGAGCTCCGAGTACTGCCAGTCCTTGGAGGCGCGCTCGTACAGGAGGCCGATGTAGTCGAAGGCCACGTTCGCGTCGGCGGACAGGCCCGGGACGAGCATCCCGAGGTCCTGGCG
>JAEEGJ010007193.1_pt1 | contig 32257 bp, 30 predicted proteins | sample 8958761 | NCBI WGS metagenome assembly JAEEGJ01 (sample SAMN16246546, study PRJNA631951) | gut metagenome | biome: gut microbiome; feature: rumen; material: RS-attached | host: Bos | place: Iran: Karaj | collected 2018-10
CAAAACTGGCGGAATTTAGGCGAACAGACGGACGACGCGCTTGATGCCGGCGACAAAACGGTCAATGTCGCGTTCGAGTGTGTAAACGCCAAAGCTCAGGCGGAGCGTGGCATCTAGCCCAAAGCGGTCCATCACCGGTTGTGCGCAATGGTGCCCGCTACGTACTGCGACGTTTTCTTCGTCGAGAATCATGGCTGCATCACCGACGGCAATTCCGTCCAACGTAATGCTGATAAGCGCCCCGCGTTCCTTCGGGCTGCCGAGGACTTTCACTTGCGGGATTTCGGCGAGCTGCTTCAGTGCGTACTGCGTAATTTGTTCTTCGTGCTTGCGGATGTTGTCGAGACCCACGTTGTTCAGCCATTCGATGGCTTTTCCGAGGCCGATGACTTCGGCAATGGCGGGCGTGCCTGCTTCAAAGCGGGCCGGGACATCGGCGTAAGTCGTCTTTTCGAACGTGACGTTCTTGATCATTTCGCCACCGCCGTGCCAGGGTGGCATGCTGTCGAGCACTTCGTACTTGCCGTAAAGAACGCCGATGCCTGTTGGGCCGTACATCTTGTGACCGCTGAAGGCGAGAAAATCGCAGTCCAGTTTCTGCACGTCGATCTTGATGTGGCTAGAACTCTGGGCGGCGTCAATCAAAATCTTTGCTTGCGGGGCGAGCTTGCGCACCGTAGCGATGATTTCTGCAATCGGGTTGACCGTCCCTACGGAATTGCTCACATGCGTCACGGCGACCATCTTGGTGCGCGGCGTGAGGAGTCCGGGGAGGGCCGCCAAGTCCAAATCGCCGCTGTCCAAAACGGGAATGACCTTGATTTTGGCACCCTTCATTTCGGCAACCAGTTGCCAGCTTACAATGTTCGCGTGATGTTCCAAACCGCTGATTAAAATTTCATCGCCCGCTTCAAAGAACTTGCGTCCGTAGCTCCAGGCAACGAGATTGATGCTTTCGGTGGTGCCGCGGGTAAAGACGATTTCGTCTTCGGATTTTGCGTTGATGAACTTCGCAACGTCTTTGCGGGTCTTTTCAAAGGCTTCGGTGGTGCGTGCGCTGAGACGGTAAACTCCGCGTTTGACGGAGCTGTAGTGCTCGCGGTAAAAATCGTCCATCGCGTCGATGACGCTTGCGGGCTTCTGTGTCGTGGCGGTGCTGTCTAAAAAGGCGAGCGGCTTTGCTTCTTTGTCGCCTGCGACCAACATCGGAAATTCATTGCGTAAGACTTCTGCGTTCATGCCCCAAAGATAGAAATCCTCTATACTCGGAGTCAAATTCAAGTAAAATATTATTAGGGTTCAAGATTTTTTTTGATTATTCGTTAAGTATTGGTTATAATTCGTAATATATTTAAACTATTCATATCGTCATCCTGCCCCTGAAGGAGGATATATGAAACTTGGCACTTCAGTGCCTTAGTTGAATTAGGTTCGTAGGAGCAGGATCCTGTAAAGTTTTAGAAGAGGAAAAAATGAAAAAGTTTTTAGTGGCAAGTTTGATTTGTTCCGCAATTTTGGCGCAGGGTGGTTTTGCCCAGGAAGCGCTCCGCAAGGCCGTCGATTCCAACAACTGGAAAAAGGTGAAAAAGATGGTCAAGGCGGGTGAAATCGAAGAAATTTATTGCGGCAAGATGTCGGCGAAAAACGCAACGGATATTTACGGCAAACACTTTAAGCAGATGCCGGACGAAGCGTTTGCGGCATGCCCGTCCCAGTTCGCGTACGGTTTTGGTTCGAAGGTCTGCTCGATGGCGAACGCCGCGAATGCCTGCTCGGGTGTCATCAAGTATTTGCTCGCCGATGGCGAAAAAGGGAGTGCTAAGGCTCTCAAGACGCTTGACGAGGTGACGAAGGCTGCGGTCAAGACGAAGGCTTTTGCCAAGCAGTCGCTCGTAAGTGTCGATACGACGGTCTGGAAACCGTGCCCCAAGAAGGGCGCTGCACGAACAAAGTGCATTGCCCAGTGTAAGGTGGATGCAAATTCCCTGATGGCTATTGACCACGATGTAAACTGCAAGACGAAACCTGAACAGATGGTGGACAAGACGATTAAGGTCTACAAGCCGTCTCCGGTTTTTGCAAGCTTGCGTGAAGGACTTTCCGAAGGTTTCTGGAAAGCACCGATGTCTGTTGCTGGGACGTATGCCGCACTTGCTGGCAAGTATGCGAAGGTGCTCTCGATTCCCGATACCGCTGTGACGGGCCTTCATTACGTGAAGACTTGGGCCGCCAAGCATAAGGGTTCTTCGCTCCCGGGCGGTCAACTGTTCCGCTTCTGCACGGCATGGAAAGGCAAGGTCGATCCGATTCTTTCCGAAGAAGGGTTCAGTACTCGTTGCCCGGTGTTCAAGAATTTTGTCGATAAGCGTGACAAACAAGTTTACAAGGTCAAGGAAATCGGCGGAGTCGATTGGTTCGTCGAAAACTTGAGCTTCAACGATCCGGATGGCTCGATGTGCTATGACCGCGACGACGCAAACTGCAAGACGTTCGGTCGCCTCTACACTCAAGAGGCCGCGAAAAAAGCTTGTCCGGACGGCTACCATCTCGCAACGGATGCCGACTGGAAAAAGCTAGAAGAACATGCCGGTGGCGCACGCGAAGCAGCCCTCAAGCTCAAGAGCAACGGCAGCGACGATTACGCATTCACTGCAATGTTCGGTGGCTATGCAAACAAGAGTGGCGTCTGCACGACGATGGGCGAGGGTGCTTACTTCTGGACTGCCGATGCCGATACGGATGGTCGCGGCAAGGCTCGCACAATGTTCAGCTCCGACAAGGATGTCGGCTCAATTACGGTGGATCCGAGTTTCTATCTTGCGGTCCGTTGTGTAGCCGGAGCTGAGTAATGGAAAATCTCAAATCGGGCGCATTTGCGCCCACTTGTTCGCGTGAAACTTGGGTCAAGCGCCAGTCGCTGATGGCCAAAGTCCGTGATTTCTTTGTTCGTCGTAACGCACTGGAAGTCGAGACTCCTGTGCTTTCTGCATACGGCGGAACGGACTCGCAGCTCGATTATTTTGAAATTGAGGACCCCAAGCGGTTCATGATGACGAGTCCGGAATTCCACATGAAGCGTTTGCTTGCCGCGAATTTCGGTGACATTTTCCAGATTACAAAATCGTTCCGCAAGGATGAATTCGGTGGCCACCATAACAACGAATTTTCGATGGTGGAGTGGTACCGCGTTGGCATGTCTCAAGACAAACTCATGGACGAAGTCGAAGACCTCGTGAGTGAAATCATTGGAACCAAATTAAATGCCCGCCGCACCCGCTGGATTGATGCGTTCAAGAACTACGCTGATGTGAATCCTTTCTGCGAAAAGCTCACGGACTTTGCGGATGCTTGCCGCGCTCGCGAGATTCCCGTGCCCGAAAAGAGCGAGACGCTCACTCGCGAAGACTGGTGGGACTACCTCATGGTGTTCTTGGTAGAACCGGCGCTTGCGAGCAACGGCCCCGAGTTCATCTTGGATTATCCGCCATCGCAGGCGGCTCTAGCGCAGACTTATGTGGATGCGGACGGTTACACGTGGGCTCGCCGCTTTGAACTTTTCGTGAATCAGGTGGAACTCTGCAACGGTTATACGGAACTCACGGATGCGGTGGAACAGCGTCGCCGCTTCAATGCGGATCTGGACATCCGCCGTGCAATGAACAAGCCTCTGCCTCCGCTGGATGAACGGTTTCTCGCGGCACTCGAATCGGGAATGCCTGCTTGCTCTGGCGTGGCGCTTGGGCTCGACCGCCTGTTCATGCTCGCCCTCGGCAAAGAAGAAATTGCCGACGTAATACTGTTCCCCAGCCCGATAGCGTGAATAGACGAAAGAACGGACCTTTGGGTCCTATAGACGAGAGACGAAAGAGAGGAAATCGCGGCTATGCCGCCCTATAATGATGCACGAAGTGCCATTATTTTTCTCTCGTCTTTCGTCTACCAGCTATACAAAACTTGGCAACTTGTTGCCTTAGTTGTTGTTATCCACCTTGTGGAGAAGCGATCTTTCGTCTAAATTACTTCCCCAGCAATCTCTTCAATTCATGCCTTATTCTGTGTTCGTCCAGCATCCCGACATCGACGTGCTGTATCTTGTCGTCGCTATCGACCACGTAGCTTACGGGGAGTACGCCCGGGTTGCCTAGAGCCATGATGGCGTCGTAGTTCCAGTGCAGCATCGTCCACGGGATGCCCAAGCTCTTCTTGAACTTTCGTGCGATCTTCTTGGAATCGTCTTCGTCAATCATCAAAATCTTGAGTCCTTTCGGCCCGAATTCCTCGTGGAGTTCTTTGAGGGTGGGGAGTTCCGCCCTGCATGCCGGACACCAGGATGCCGTAAGCACGATGAGCGTTGCCGTACCCTTTTCGTTCAAGTAGTCCGATTTGCCTCCCGTCACGTTGTCGGCTGTAAAGTTCACGACCGTCTCCGGGAAGTTCCTGCTTTGGGGGGATTGCGAACCAAACGCGTAAAAAACAAGCGCAATAAAAAGAATTGCCCCTACACAAGCTACGATTTTATAAGTGGATGAATGCATTATGTAAAGAATTTATGAAATTTTCGGGCTTTTTAAATTATATTCTAGTGTATGGCTTATAACATTCAAGATCTTTTAGCAGAAATGGTTAAACGGGGTGCTTCCGACTTGCATATTACTGCCGGTGCCCCTCCTCTTATTCGTCTTTCCGGCAAGCTCACCCCCATCGGTGAAAACAAGCTGAAACCTGACGAAACCATGCGCATGACTTACAGTTTGATGAATGAGGCTCAGAAAAAGACTTTTGAGCAGCAGAAGGAATGCGACTTCTCGTTCGGTATTGCAAATCTTGCGCGTTTCCGTGCGAACGCTTACTTGCAGCGTGGCTGCGTGGCGCTTGCCCTTCGTATTATTCCGCTCGATATCAAGACTTTCAAGGACCTTGGCCTCCCGAAGATCATGGCCGAATTTACGACCCGCCCCTCTGGACTTGTCCTTGTGACAGGTGCGACCGGCTCTGGTAAATCGACGACCTTGGCCGCCATGATTGACAAGATCAACAAGGAACGTCACGACCATATTTTGACCGTGGAAGACCCGATTGAATTCTTGCACAAGCATCAGGGCTGCATGATCAACCAGCGTGAAGTCGGTAGCGATACGCACAGCTTTGCCCAGGCCCTTAAGATGGCTCTCCGTCAGGACCCGGACGTGGTGCTCATCGGCGAAATGCGTGACTTGGAAACGATTCGTTCCGCACTTACGATTGCAGAAACGGGTCACTTGACGTTCGCTACGTTGCATACGAACTCTTGCGTACAGACGATTAACCGTGTGGTCGATGCGTTCCCGAAGGGTGAACAGCAGACGGTGCGTACGCAGCTCTCGTTCGTGCTCCAGGGCGTTATATGCCAGACCCTTTTGCCGAAAATTGGCGGTGGCCGCGTGATGGCGTACGAAGTCATGAACGTGACTCCGGGTATTCGTGCTTTGATCCGCGATGACAAGGTCCACCAGATTGAATCCATGATTGAAATCGGTCAGAAGTTTGGTATGAATACGATGAACATGTGCTTGTGCGATCTTGTCAAGAATCATAAGATTGACCGCTTCGATGCACTTGCTCGTTCTTCAAGTCCGGATCAGCTGGAGCAGTTGTTCGTAAAAGAAGGAGTTTAACCGATGCCAGAATTTCTATACAAGGCCCAAAACTCGCAGGGCAACAACTTCGAAGGTTCTCTCGAAGCAAAGGACAAGGCCGAAGCCGAAGCTCTATTGCTCCGCCGTCGTCTCGTTATTACAAGCTTAAAGAAAAAACCGACTGAAATCAAAATTAAGATTGGTTCGGGCATTAAGACCGAAGATATTACTCGTTTTACGCGTATGTTCTCGTCCATGTGCTCGGCTGGTCTTCCGATGTTGCAGTGCTTGAACATTCTTGAAGCCCAATGTGAAAACCCTGAATTGAGAAGTGTCGTCCATAAATTAACGCAATCAATTAACGGTGGTTCTTCCTTGGCCGATGCACTTTCTCAACATCCGAAAGTGTTTGACTCCCTGTATTGCAACATGGTGGCGGCTGGTGAAGCTGGCGGTATCCTTGAAGGAATTCTTGCACGTTTGGCTGAAACGCTTGAAAACAACATGCGCCTCAAACGCAAAGTGAAAAAAGCATTGACGTATCCGGTCATGGTTATCATTGTCGGTATTTTCGTTGTGATTGCACTTATGACGTTCGTGGTGCCGACATTCGCTGAACAGTTCGCTGCCCTTGACGCTGAACTTCCGGCTCCGACGCAAGTGGTGATGAGTATATCTGACTTTATACGTAATAATGGCGCATTCTTGTTTATCGGATTGATTATCATTATCTTTACGTATAAGATGATTATGCGAATACCGGCGGCGCAATTTGCAATGGACAAGTTTATGCTAAAGGTTCCAAAGTTAGGCGATTTACAGATTAAGTCTGCGACTGCGGGTTTTTCGAGAACGCTTGGCACGCTTTTGAACGCTGGTGTGTCTGTGATGGATGCTTTGAAAGTTGTGGCCTCGACTGCAGGTAACAAAGTTGTCGAAAAAGCAATTCATAAGATTTCGATTGGTATTGCTGGTGGTAAATCTATTGCTGAACCGATGGAAGAAGTGGGTATTTTCCCGCCCATGGTGATCCAGATGACGGGCGTCGGTGAAAAAACCGGTAACTTGGGCGGTATGCTTTTGAAACTTGCTGACTTCTACGACGAAGAAGTCGATGCCGCAGTTGATGCCGTCGTGAGCATGATTGAACCGATTATCATTGTGTTCTTGGGTGGCGCTGTCGGTGGCCTCTTGATTGCAATGTATATGCCGATGTTCTCGATGGGCGACGCTATCAAGGGCTAAAAATCGCTGAAAACACATTTCGATACTGCATCACGCTTTGGCTCGCGTATAACGATATGCTACGCCAAGGCGTTTTTTATCATCCCGGCTTAACGGTTTCCCGGCAACTCTCGCTGTGTCCGACTGAGGTCGGTGAGCCGATTGATGAGCCCGTCGAATTAGCCGAACTATAGGGCTTCTCCTTGCTTTAAAATTAACTATAATATTATTGGACAATTTAGGGGCGTATCATGAATTTTAAGGGTATTGTTAAAGGAGCTTGGTCGAACGGACTTGCTAAAAAGCTTGTGATTCTGTTGGGTGTATCCCTGATAATTTTTGTCATTGGCGTTTTCCTTGGATCTTGGGTGCTTGGCGAAAAGACGCTCGGCTGGAAAGGCTTTTTGTCGGGCTACGTCGTTTTTGCGGTGCTGTTCATCAGCGTCATGATCAACGTGTTCAAGAGCACTGCGGAATCGATGCGTAAAGGCGAAAACCATTGTGACGTTCGCGGCCACGTGCTTGTGCTTGGCGCGGGACATCAGCTCAAGAGTATCTTGCGTGCGCTCAAGGGCGATGGTCGCACGATTGTCGTCGTGAGCCGTCGCGATATTGACGGACGTTTTATCCATTACAAAAAAGATTACGAAAGCGAAGAAGATTTGCTGTTTGCCGGGGCGCTTTTGGCAAGCCGGATTCTTGTGATTGGCGAAGACGGCCCGGAACGCGATTCGCGCAACTTGCATTGCATTGAAGTGCTGCGAAGCGTTTGCGAAAAAGCCCCATGCGACATCCATTGCCATTTGTTGCTGACGGAACCCTCGACCTCCGAAGTGTTGTGGTATCTGAAAACCGCCGACCAGAACAAAGGTCATTTGCTTGTCGATGTTTTTAACGAGTACGAGTTCATGTCGGAACAGCTGCTTGTCGGCACGGATTTTCTGCCTGCGATTCGCGAAACCGATAACGAACGCCTGCATGTCGTGCTGCTTGGCACAGGCCCGATTGCCCAAGCCGTCGCTTTTGCAGTCGCAAACATCAGCCATTACCCGAATTACAAACGAACGAATTTGAAAACGTGCATCACGTTTGTCGATGAAGATTGCGAAAAGTGGGTCGATCGTTTGGTGGTCTCTCGCATGGGACTCTTTAGGCTTTCGAAATACACTTACGTCGATGCGAATGGGAACAAAGTCACGCATGAACCGGAAACCGCCCGAGGCGACTACCTCGATGTCGAATGGAACTTTGTCGATGCCTATTGCGAGGCAGACCTTGCTCGTAACTATATCGCAGGCCTTGCCGCAAACCCCAAAGAACGCCTCGTCGTGTGCATTTGTAAGGAAGATACGTCCAAGGCAATTTCGACGCTCGTGCACTTGCCGCGTGCCGTTTATGACAAAGCGGATATCGCCGTCTATTGGCGTGAATCGAACGATGAAATCATCAAGCACATCAACGAAAGTGGAATGTACGGCTACGTGCGCATCATGGGCGATATCGACGAAATGAAGGAATTCGTGCATTCCAAACGCATCGAACGCGGCCAGCGTGCAAACTACGTCCGCGAACGCAATCGGAATCCCGCGACTCGTGAAACCGAAGAAAAAATGTGGTACCGCCTGAGCGAAGCCGACAAAACCGCCGCTATCTACTGCGCAAACGCACTTCCCCTCCGCAAACGATGCTTCGATGTAACCGACGACGATTACCTGTTGCGTGAAGCGGAACACCGCCGCTGGATGATGTCCATGCTCCTGATGGGCTACAGCTCCGGCCCCACCGACGAAAGAACATTCACGCACCAAGACATCGTCCCCTTCGACCGCCTCTCCGAGGAACAGAAAAGCAAAGATTCGTACGTCCTCGAAAACGCGGAATATATCATGAACGGGTAGGGTGGAGGTTTCCACGCTTAGGGGCTGTACCACAAAAAAACGTACTTTATCGTAAATTTTTCATGTAGCTCACGCCACCTCAATGGTGGCGTGTATGCTTTTAATCAAATACATTCTTTACAGCTTGCGGATTTCTTCTTCAGAGAGCCCTGATCTGCGTACGATGATTTCCATCGGGACTCCGTCATCGCGAAGTCCTTTCGCCATTTCACGGGCTTTTTTCAATTCGCCTTCGTTCAACCCTTCAGTCTTGCCTTGTGCGAACCCTTCAGTCTTGCCTTGTGCGAACCCTTCAGTCTTGCCTTGCACAAAACCTTCTGCACGACCTTCAACGTGTCCTTCAGTCTTGCCTTCTGCAAAACCTTCGGCGTGTCCTTCAGTTTTCCCCTGAGCAAAGCCTTCCGCACGGCCTTCAGCGAGACCCGCTTCGTGGCCCTCTTTCTTGCCTTCGGCAAATCCGATTTCATGTTCAGCCATCAAGTCCGTCACGTTTTTAACCTCGCAGTTGAAAAGCTCTTCTGCAAAATTAATCAATTTTACCGAGTCAAGCAACCTCTTGAACGTTTCATTCTGCATAATCTTTTCGGGAACGGGTTCTTCGTTGATTGTTACCTTGATGGCGCGGAGCCACTGGGCGGCTTCGGAGCTGTCGTTCGTGGAGATCCCTTTTTCTTCGAGCCTGAAAAACTTCTCAATTTCGACAAAAATCTTCTGAATTTTCGGGAAGAACTTCCTTCCGTTGCACATTTCATCGACGTGATGGATGTACTTCTGCGGTTCTTCCGGGAAAAGCGTAAAATCCAAAAGTCCGAGGAAGTAGATGCGCGGCAATTCGTACTTTTCGCTTGTATGCACCTGATTTTCAATGACACGGGACGTATAGTATTCCACGCGGTCGCGGTAGAAGTCGTCGCCCTGCTGCTGTACTTCGACCAATACCTTTTCTCCAGCATTCGTAGTTCCGATAATATCCACGATGCAATCCTTCTTGCAGAAAACTCCGGGGAACTCCTGCATTTCAAGCGAGATTTCCTTAATCGCATCGCCATCGTGGAGGTCGAGCATCGCGTTGACGAGCGAAATGAGGAGCGTATGGTCCTTTTCTTCGGCAAAGACAATCTTAAAAATGCCGTCGCTGAGGATGTAGGCGTAGTTGTAAATTTCCTGGTACTTGAGAAGGTTCTTCTTATCGATTTCCATTGCCCTGAGCAAGGAATAATGTTGTGCACGATTCATTTGAATCTCCGATTTTAAGTTGTAATGCAAAACCACGGTCGCCATTAGGCAATCGCTTGCAAATTTTTCAATGACTCGATTTTTACGTCCGCCAATTCTAAAGCAGACGGTGCTCTACGTTGATAGCCACGGAGCCGGTTCTCCGCAGGGCAACTGTCTCGATTCGATGTGTTGTCGGCACAGCAAAGGGAAACGACCTCAAGCAGATAGTGGAACTTCCTGCCCTGAATAGTACTGAGTCGAGAGTCGCAGTTTCAAGCTTGCTTGAAACTATGACCGAGACTATGATACGGACGCCAACGGCGTCAATTTCTCGGTGTCGGCAGGATTAATGCAATCTACGGGAATAATATACCACTATCTAAATGGCGGTGCAAGGGGTCGCGTTGCGGCGGATTACCTGCCTTATACTCAACTAAATCTATGAAAAAAGAGGGGATTTGGTTGGAAATGTGTAATCCATTCCGACCGATCCCCCTTCTATCGCGAATTCCAAACAAAAAATCACCCCGCTTTGTGAGCGGGGCGTTTCAAGCACTTACGCGTTTATCCGAATTACTGGATGCGGATGTTCACGCGGCGGTATTCGTCCTTGGTGTCGAACTTGAACTTCTTGAACATGCGCTTGCCGTACCACTTGGCGGTAATCTTCGAAGCCGGGATGTACTTCGCGATTTCGGCCTTGACGTTTTCGGCGCGGCGCTGGGAGAGTTCGTCGTTGAACGGAACAGAACCGAGGTCGCAGGTGTAGCCTTCGACGAGGAGGGTGGCTTCCTGGTTGGTCTGGCCATACTTGGAGGCGAGCGATGCGATGATGGCGCGGCCTTCGCTGCTGAGTTCGGCGCTGGCGAGTTCAAAGAGGCTGCTCACGTTCGGGAACATGATCGAGGTGGCTTCGCCCTTTTCGACCTTGTCAAATGCGTCCTTGAGGAATGCATCGACTTCGGCACGGGTGGTCAAGTAAACGTTGGAGTTGTTCTTGATTGCCGCGAACTTGGAGAAGTCAAACGGCGCTGGCTGTTCTGGTTCCGGTGCAGGTGCCGGGGCTTCGACCTTCACAGGTTCGGGCTGCTTGACTGGAACAGGTTTTTCTTCTTTCTTGTCACCGCAGGCGACAAGAACTGCAAGGCTGAGGGCTACCGGAAGAATGCGGCCAACTGTTTTTACCAAACTCATTATAAAACCTCCGATTGGAAAATGGGTATATGCGTTTAACGCAAATCTGTTGAATTGCTTTTTTAATATAAGTAAAAAAAAACAAATAAGGGGAAAAATCTTTTTTTATCTACAAAAAAAAGTTTTTCAAAGCGTCAAAACGCGGCAAAACAAGGCGAAAAAGCCTTATTTCACCTTCCAATCGAGCGTTTGCCCTGCGGCAAGCGGCACGACCCCGTTTACGATTGCAGGCACGGTCCACTTTTCACGGACGACTTCGATTTGCTTTGTGGTCCGCGGGAGCTTGTAGAAGTCAGCCCCGAAGCCCGCTATAAAGTCCGGGAGTTTGTCGAGGGCTCCAGCACGTTCGAATTCCTGCACCAGAAGCGGGATGGCGACAGGGGCACTATAGACGCCGGCGGCTCCGCAGGGGCATTCTTTTTTGCCTTGCTGGTGCGGTGCGGAATCGGTGCCGAGAAAGAACTTCGGGTTTCCGCTGAAGGCTGCTTCGCGGATGGCCTTGCGGTCTTCAGGGCGCTTGGGGAGCGGCTTGCAGAAATGGTGCGGACGCAGCGCATCGCCTACGATATCGTCCAACGTCATCATCAGGTGGTGCACCGTGAATGTGGCGGCGACGTTTGCGGGGAGGCGTTTTACCGCTTCGACGGACTTGGCGCTGCTCAGGTGCTCAAAGACGATGCGGAGCTTCGGGAACTTTTCGGCGAGCGTTTCGACTCGCTTGATGAATGCTGGTTCGCGGTCGAGGCAGAACTCGCCGGGTTCTTCGCCGTGGACGCAAAGCACGAGGCCTAGCTTTTCCATCATTGCGACGACGGGGAACACCGCTTCGAAGTCGCTGATGCCGTCTGCGCTGTTTGTCGTGACGCCTGCTGGGTAGTACTTTCCGGCGACGACTCCTACGGCCATCATGTCCTTCAAGTCCTGTTCCGTGTAATTCGGGTTCAGCTTGAATGTCATGAGCGGTTCAAAGTCCGGGCGTACGGGAGCGGCGGCTTCGAGAATTTGCTTCTTGTATTCCGCAATCGCTTTCGCGCTCGTCATGGCGGGTACAGTGTTTGGCATGATGATGGCGCGGCCAAATTGGGCTACGAGGTCGCGGACATAGCCAGGCATAAGTTCGCCTTGGCGTAAATGGGCATGAAAATCGTCGGGTAACGGTAAAAACATAGTTTGTACGAAATGGTTAGAAAATGCTGGGGGTAGTTTGTAAATCGCGGAACTGTTCCTTTGATATTTCATTGTCCGAATGGAGCCAGTAGTCAAAGGAATGCGGTTCGGTCAGCTTTTTGCTGTCAAGGAATACGAGGTTGCAATCTAGTTCTTTGGCAATCAAGAGGTCGTGCGTGACGATGATGATAGAGGTCTTGAACATCGTTCGCATGTTGTCAATCAACGGCAGCAGGTTACGGCGGTTGTAGTTGTCAAGGCCTGCGGTCGGTTCGTCCATCAACAATAGCTTCGGGTCCATGGCCCAGGAACGTGCGATGGCGACGCGTTTTTGCATGCCCACGCTCAGCTGGTGTGGAAACATCGTCGCAAAATTGCGGACGCGCATCAAGTCCATGGCCATGGTGACCTTTTTCATAATCTCGTCGTTGGAACCCATTCTGTGGTAGCGGAGCGGGAGCGCGATGTTGTCGATAACTCTCAAGTTCGAGATGAGTGCCGCGTTCTGGAGGACGTAGCCGACTTGACGCTTGGCGACTTCGAGTGCGGTGAGGCGTTCTGCGGGGATGTATTCGCCAAAGTAATAGATGTGGCCCCTATGCGGGCGTGCAAGCCCTGCAATCATGCGGAGAATGGCGCTTTTGCCTTTGCCGGATGGTCCGCCGATGCAAATCGTTTCGCCCAGTTTTAACGTGAGGTTCGCCCCTGCGATGAGCGACTTGTCGTTGTTGTTTATATTTGCTTTTATATTCTCAAAATAACTTACGGATCTGGGAATCGAAAACGGCGTTCCAGAAAGCTCGTTTGTAGAAAGATAAATATCTTCAAGTCTCAACGCTTCGTCTAACATGGTGCCGCCTTAAATCATCGTTGAAAGGTTTTGCATGTAACCGATAAAGTAGAATGCTGAGAGCGCGACATCGGCCAAAACAACGTAGAGGAACGACGTGATTACGGAACGCGATGTCGCCTTGGGCACTTGGCGGATATCTCTCTGGATGTTCAGTGCTTGGTAGCAGGCGTTTGTCGTAATGATGATGCCGAAAATGAGGGGCTTTACGATGGCAAAAATAAAATCCGGGACAGTGAGCGCTTTTAAAATTTCAGTGGAGAGGTAGTGCCAAGTGATTTGCACGTTGGGTGCGTTTCCTGTGATGAATATGATTCCTTTAGTGACGAGGAATCCAAATCCGATTGCGCTTGAACTGAAGATGATATACATGATGACTGTTGCGATGGAGCCGCCGATGACGCTAGGCATGACAAGGTAACGGATAGGATTGATGCCCATGGTTGCAAGTGCATCGACTTCGGAATTGATGACCATGCCGCCGATGTAGGTGGTGAGCGAGGAACCGGTTCGACCTGCGATGAGGAACGCCGTGATAATCGGCCCCAGTTCGCGAATGATAACCACGACCATGAGATTCCCGACAAAATCCGACATGCCCATTTTGCCCATGAGCGAGATGACTTCGATGATGGTGACGGTTCCGAACAATGTCGCGACCATAAACAGAGGCGGGAATATTTCGATACCCGTAAAGAACGTCTGCAGAATGACGTTTCTGGAATCGGTTTTGAAATTGTGGTTGCTTGCAAAAATGGAGGCAATCGAACGCAGGAATAAGGTAATAAGCTGCCCTATTCTTCTCTTTAAGAGGAATATGCCGATCGAATGGAAAATCCGCCCGATCGGTGTCATCTTTTGCCAGTTTTTAAGTTGCTGATCTTGCATCCCTGTTTATCGCTTCCAAAATTTCAGTCCAAAGTTCATCGAGTCCAAATTTTTTTAGCGCACTTACGCAAAGCGGCTTGTGGTCCAAATCCAACCGTTGCTGGATGTCCTTCATCCCCTTGGCGAGTTCGGACTGGTTCACCTTGTCACGTTTGCTTGCGACAATCAGGACGGGGCACCCCGTCGCACGGATGTTTTCGACCGTTTCGATGTCGATGGGCGTTCCCCCGTGGCGGATATCTACGAGGTAGATGAGCCCTTTGAGGTCCTTGCACTTTTCGACGTATTCACGAATGAAGTCGGACATCTGGTCGCGTTTAGCGTTGTTGACTTTGGCGAACCCTACACCTGGTAAATCTACAAGAAAAAATTCGTCATTGACTTTGAAAAAATTAATTTCACGTGTTTTTCCGGGGGTGGAACTCACTTTTACGAGTTTTTTCTGGCCCATGAGTACGTTCATGAGCGAGGACTTGCCCACGTTGGAGCGTCCGAGGAACGCGATTTGCGGGAGACGTTCTTCAGGGAGGCCTTTGAGGCTTACGGCGGCCTTGACGAACTTTGCCGAGCGGATGGTGTAGCCGCCCACTTCGACGGGAGCCTGATGAATGTTCTTGTCTTTTGTACTCATAAGGAAACTCTCCCTTCGAATGCGCGAAGCATGGTGACTTCGTCGATGAATTCCAGGTCGCTGCCCATCGGGATGCCACGGGCAAGGCGGGTGCGTTTGACGTTCACGCCATCAAGCATGCGGTCTATCATGAGGGCGGTGCTGTCGGCTTCGGGGCTAGAGCCTAATGCGAGGACTAGTTCTTCGATGTTTTCCGCCTTGATGCGTTCTACGAGCTGCGGCAGGTGGAGCGCTTCGGGGCCGATTCCGTCGAGCGGGGATATCACGCCGCCAAGGACAAAGTAAAGTCCTTTGTGAACAGACGAACGCTCGAACGGCAAAATGTCGGAATTTTTTTCGACAACGCAAATGGACTTGGCACCTTCGCGTGCCCTGCAAGTGGGGCAAACGTCTTCGTCCGTGAAAGCGTGGCAGAGTGGGCACGGGTGGACTTTCTCGGCGGCCTGCATCAAACTGTCGGCAAATCGTTCCACGTCGCCTTTCTTGCGTGATAGCATGTGGTAGGCGAGGCGGCGAGCCGTCTTCAAGCCGATTCCCGGAAGGGAGGCGAATTCGGAAATCAGATTTTCCAAGCTTTGCGGTTCGACGTTCATGGACTATGCCCTATTCATCGCTTAAGCGTGCGTTTATTTGTGTACTCTTGAAATCGTGTTCAAAGAGTGTGCCGAGGCGTGCGTAAAGCATGAGCATCAGCCATTCCTGAATCTTTTTCATGCCAATCCAGACGATGGCTTCTTTTGCCGTTTCGATGGCGGGCTTGCCTCGCATGTCCGAATTCACGAATTGCAAAAGATTTGTACAAAGGTCAGGGAACTTGTCCAGCTCTTCACAGAGCTTTTCAAGGGGCGGGCGCGTGAGCAACAGCTGGATGATTTGCAAGATGGCTGCCGATTCCGGGTCGATTTTCTGCCCCGTCACGAGTTCCGGTTTTGCAAAGAGAAAACCTTGGAAGTAGTCGTAACCGGCTTCTTTGCAGCGGTTGAACGTCTCTTCGTCTTCGACTTTTTCGGCAAGAATCTTGATGTTCTTTTCCTTGAAGTACATTGCAGCTTGCATTGTCGCTTCGGACGTGTTGTCTGCGAGGTCTATCTTCACGTACGAGACGTACTTGAACAGAGGCTCGAATCGGCTGATGAATTCGTCATTCATGATAAAGTCGTCAAGGGCGATTTCAAAACCGCAAGACTTGTAGTGCTCGATTGCACGCACAAGCATCTTATCGACTTTAACGTCTTCGAGAATTTCGAGAACGTAGCAGTTTGGATTCAAAAGTCCGAACAAGTTGTCAAGGAGCATTTCGCGGCTGCAATTGACAAAAGCCTTGTTGCCGCCGACAATGCGTTCGATGCCGATGCTGTTGAGGACGTTTTCTAGCACTTGGGCGGTCGCTTGCACATCGCTTGAAATGATGGCGGTATCGCTTTTAGGCGAATCGCGGAATAGCAATTCGTACGCGAAGATTTTACCCTCGCGGTCAAGAATCGGTTGACGTGCCAAGTAAGCTAGAGATTGCATGGGCAGTAGACGGTAGGAAGTAGACAGTAGGCAGTGTGGTTTGTTTGAGGCGAGTGGTTAGTTGCTGATTTATCAGTCATGTGTCGCGATAGGCATACACAATTTCAATTGCAAATGCAATTTTCTTTGCAATCCTGTCTACTGACTACTAACCACTGCCTACTGAATTTAACGCGGAGCGTTAAATTCTTGCGCTTTCGATGCCGAACAGGAGGATGCTCCTTGCGCCTGCGTCCCAGAGCTTGTCCATGATGGCGTTGGCTTCTTCGCGGGGCACCATGGCCTTCACGGAGTACCATTCGCGACCGTGGAGTTTCGTCACCGTCGGGGCGTCGAGACCCGGAGTCATTTCGCAAGCCTTCGACAAAAGTTCGGAGGGGCAGTCGTACTCGATCATCATGTACGTCTGGGCGACGAGCTTGCCCTGGATGCGGCGGATGAGCGTGTTGACTTCTTCGAGTTCGGTCTTTTGCGGGTTGCAGAAAATGGCGGCGTTAGAGCGGAACAGCGGTTCGCCGATAATGCGGAGCCCCGCCTGCTTGAGCGTCGTTCCCGTTTCGACCACATCGACAATCGCGTTTGCGACACCGAGGCTCACGGAAATTTCGACGGCGCCTTCGAGCACCACGAAGTCCATCTTCTTCTTGTAATAGCCTTCGACGATATTCGGGAAGCTTGTCGCAATTGTTGCGTCCTTCAGTTCTTCGAGAGACTGCACCGGGCTTTCGTTCGGGACAGCAGCGCACATCTTGGAACCGCCAAAGGGCAAGTCCAAAACCTTCACAGCAGGGCTTTTGGCTTCGGCATTGAAGTCGATGCCCGTAATGCCAGCGTCGATGATGCCACGGCCCACGTACATCGGGATATCGCTCGGACGGAGGAAGAAGAATTCGATACCGTTCTTCGTATCGATTTGGGTCAAAGTCTTGTAGGGCTTGGATGCCTTGTAACCGCAGGCCTTGAGAAGTTCTTGCGTCGGCTCAAAGAGCATGCCCTTGTTCGGGAGAGCTACCTTAATCATAATTTCTTATACACTTCTTCGAGGGTGAGACCTTTTTCCGCCATCATGACGGCAACGTAGTAGAGCACTTGAGAAAGTTCGAGGCACTGGGCGTCGCGCGATTCAAAGCGGGCGGCCATCCAGCTTTCGGCGGCTTCTTCGACGAGCTTCTTGCCGATGCCGTGCGGACCCTTCTTGAAAAGTTCCGTGGTGCCCTTGCCTTCCGGCATTTCCTTCTTGCGCTGGCAAGCCAGTGCGTACATTTCTTCAAACGTCATTTTTGACCTCTTTAGTTTTACAAAGTCAAAGATAGAAATTTAGGAGTTGCTTGTTCCGACGTGAATGATGGAATAGACCGAAAAAATAAAGATTCGTCATGCCCAATCATCTTCAGCAAGGAGATTCTCTTCAAGTCGAACGTCGCAGCCGCTGTCATCCTCCGTTAGGAGGATTCATACAGATCTAATTGCTCTTGGTTCTTTTTCCCAAACCAAAGGGGAGAGGGAAAAATCTGTTGAATATGAAAATTGCGTTTTGCGTAATTTTCCTGGTGCTAAATTTGTTCACTGATTGCGATTTTGGAATGTTGTGTTGGTTTATGAAAAAAAACTTACTTTGAACTTGCTTAAAATTTTGATATTTTAAACTTAGGAGAATTTTGTATGAAAATGAAATATTTGGTATTCGCTATAGCATTTGCGTTGCTAAACATGGGGTGTTCGGATAAGAAGGAAGAACCGCAGAGTCAACAAGCTAGCGTCTTGAAAGAGCAAACTCTGACAAAAGAATTGACCAAGAAAAAAAAGTACAAGATTCCATTGGACAGTTCACAGATTGTCACTTTGAAGGATTTTGACCCGAATGATTCTATTTCGGTGGGAGTCCGTGCATTCAGGGCTGCAAAAAAAGAATTTGTGAAACGTTGGAATTACACCAAGGATACCGACCTGTTCATAGACGTGGTTGACAAGATTTGTTTGAAATCACGTCATTGTGCTGCAATGATGGATTCGGTGGCGTATAAGAATGATGTGACCTTTATTCTAGACAGTCTTATGCGTAACAATCTTTTGGATAAGGCGGTTGAGGAAAGGGTTCAAGAAATGAATGGGCCTTGTTTTGGTGATAACTATAAGAAAAATGAAAAAAAGTGTCAGGAAGAAATAAGTAATAGAGTGTATGAAAAAGTTATGAAAGAAATGAAAGGGATCAAATAATGAAAATTTTTATGGTAGCAATATTATCTTTTGTATCCTTTTTATTTGCTCGCATTCATTGTGAAAATTTAGATAGATATGGATATGAAAACTTGACTGAAGATGCTAAGTTACAACTTGTTAATTCCCTTAAACAGAAACTTGAGGCTGAGTACCGAAATGAATGTATTGCTAAAGGCGGTAAAGGGTCTGCTTTTACAATACATTCAGGTCGAGTTGTAAAGGTTTGTGCGGATATTTCTGGCTCTGCAAGTGGTTACTTGAGAGTAGAAATGTTGTGTGATTATTGTACTGGGAAAAAGATGAATGACAAACTTAAAGCAATCGAGGAAGATTGCAAAAATGGTTGCATGGAAAGTGTTGCTTATTGCCAGAAACCAGATTTGATTTACGAAGGTGGTTGGGGTGGAAAAATTGTAAACGATGATGAATGTGGTGAAACCCTCCCTGAGTGCTTAAGTGAAGGCTCCAGCTCATCAGAAACTGTAGAATCCTCATCTTCCGAAGAACTCAGCAGTTCATCCGAATACATAGAATCCTCCAGTTCCGAGGACCCGGAATCCTCCTCATCCGAAGAAAAAATAGACTCTTCATCCAGCGATGGCGATGATGACGAAAGCAGTTCCAGCGGTGGAGGCGAAGAATGCGGCACAGGAACTGGCCATTGCCCGGTAGGCTCTTCCAGTTCCGATGTTGGACCCTACAAGTATGTTGAAAATATAGACCCTTGCGAGGGCTATGAATATGCAAAATTTACAGCATTTCGTTATGCGAGAGTGCGGACTCCATCGAATGAATTCTTTAATAAAAAGTGCATTCATCGCACTGAACAAAGAAAATTGCCGCGGTACGCTCTAAAACCAGGTTACTATGGGAATTTGAACTTCGGTGTACAATGTTATCTTAACTATTATAATTTGCATTATGTATTTGTGGTAAAAACGAATGTTCCGTACGTTTATTTTGAATCTTCTCCTTATGTTTATTGTCACTATGATTCTTACGAGTGTGAAAGGTGGCTGGGAACAGAGATCAAAGAAGAAATTCCAAGTTTTTATTACTGCATGGACCGTAATTATTCTCAAGGCAATTATGATTCAGAACAAGGCTGTTACGTTACTAAAGCAGAAAATGGAATATGGATTGGAACGAATGATTTTACTGTATCTTCGTTGATAACAGATGTAGAACATTGGGATTTTTTTAATTACGAAGGTGAATTTCCGAGCAATTACAGCCTGCAACAGCTAATTAGAGAACCTGAAGTTGTTGCAGAATTTGAAAAATGCAAAGAAGAATTTAGGCAATTTCTTGTTTCTCTTGAATCCAGTTCTTCAGCCGAATCCAGCAGTTCAAGCGAAGAAACGGAATCGTCGTCTTCTAATGAAACTGAGTCGAGCAGCTCGCTTGGCGACGATGAATCATCATCTTCGGTGCTAGTTGAATCCAGCAGTTCGGAATTTGTATATTCTTCAAGTGACGACGGTGTTTTTGTTGCAGGGGGCGACCAGGTGCATTCTCCAGACCAAATAATTAGGGACGGCTTGGATAACATGGAACCGGGTTCGTGTTACTCACTAAATCCGGCTCGTGGCACGCAGTACGGCTGGATGAACACCGATGCTAAGGATAGTTGGTGGTGGCGTGAAGTCGATTGCGAAACAGGTGAAAAAGTCGATAGAAATAGGGTCGGTGCATGTCCTGGATTCCCGCTAGATAACGTGCCGGGCAATCCCAAGAACGCCTGCTTTGCCTACAACGGCACTTGCTACAAGTGCAACCCAGATCGAGGATCGGAATGCTCGAATTCTTGGCTTTGGCAAGGGACTTTTACATCCGCTAATGTCGGCTGGTGGTACGAAAAGGTGGATTGCGATAATCCGTTTGAGGAAGATTTTGATGGACAATGTCCTGATAGATTCTATTTAGAAAAATCTGTAGCAGACAATCATGATTATTTCGAAATAAAAAATTATACCGTTGAATATTCGGTATCACAAAAAGATTACGATGCGTTAGGACGACGTTTAAACGGGACGCGTTCAAAGTTCCTAAGAACATTTAAGAAACGTGAAAATAAAATTGCCCCTATATCAAATAATACATTTGATGTTGGAAGTGTTATATATATTCCCATAGAAAAAATGGGGCTTTCTCAAAAATTTTTAGCAAAACAAGATGATCAATGCACCGATTATAGTTGTGGAAACTTGGGGATAGATTATGGGATTGGGAATGATATCGGTGTTTATTGCGGATATCTTTGTACAAAATTAAATATGGAAAATGGTTTTTTACGGGTTGAAGTTAAAGAAAAGGTGCAAACAGGTTCATGTGGTGAAAATAACCCTAAATATACAATCACATTTAAATTACCTGCAACGGCGACAATAAAGAGAAAAAACATATATTATGTAGCTCCGATAGGGTATAAAATGGGGGATAGAGTTGTTACAAAAGACGACTACGAAGCTGTAGAACGTCATGAAAAGGGGCACATGAAATCATATTCATGTCTTGAAGATAAAAAAATGTTTAAATCGGAATATGAGTTTGAACTCGAAGGTGTGTGTGAAAAAGAATTTACATGCAATAAAAACGGTGTAATAAAAGGGCTTGCCCAAAAGATTAAAGATTCTGTTACGGTTCAAAAAGGTACTGGAATAGATGCATTAATTAAATACAATAAAAATTTATGGCAAAAAATGTGCGGATGGTATCATAAAAACTTTTCTCGTTATGATGGGCCGGGAGGTCCAAAAAATCCGAAAGATATAGACTGCCCTACTACGGAAACATTGCTAAAAGGAAAATATGATTTAACCGGTTGTGAGGTTTTAGAATAGATGATTTATAAGACATTCATAGTGCTTTTAATGATGTCCCTTATGCCGGCAAATCTTTGGGCCGTTAGCAGGGCTGAGCGATCGTCCTCAAAAGAGAACGTTGCAGAATTTTGCTTTCAGGTTGCAAAAGACGGTTCCCTTGATTTAAAAATCAAGCACAATATAGATATAGAGTTACCTCTGTTTGAAATAGAGAAAGTTATAGAATATAATGAGAAATGGTATCCTGAAATTGATTTGTCAGAAGATTATGAAATTAAATTTCCTGAAGAATGGAAATGCCAAACCCTAGTGCCTCTTTGGTATGTCAAGACTTTCAATGAACTTCACGTATTTTTCAAAAATAAAACAAAGTCTAAACTTTCTAATTTAGTTTCCCATAATTGTGAAATAAAAAAAAATGTTATCGACAATCGAGAACTTGAAGGGAATTATATTCTTAAAATAGAAAAATCGTCAAAAAAAATATATGGATTTCAGTTCACATATGGCAATGAAAAAAGTACATATAAATACACAAAAGGATTCAAGGCAAAGGTTGTTGGCCGATGTCCTGATAAAAAGCAATGATTTTTAGAAATCGAATTTGAATACGATGATAAAGTACTGTGGAGTGTGTCAATACAGGGGCTAAGCGTCCTGTTTACAGTAAAAAAATTCGAAAATAGAAGATAATCAGGGTAATTAGTTGCATCTAGGTAAATAAATCCTTTACAGTTTTTGGATAAATACTAAATTAGCACTTGTAGTTGTAACAAAAAGATAATGGGGCTCGGTGTGGGCCTACGGAGAACAAATGGCAATTAATTATCTGGATCTTCCTATCGGACGCAAGTATCCCTACGAAGTGGATTGCGTCGTGGAAATCGGCAAAGACACGAACTTGAAGTATGAATACGATGAACGTTTGCACGTGTTTCGTCTGGACCGTTGCCTTTTGAGTTCCATGAGCTACCCTTGCACGTACGGTTTTATCCCGAGTACCAAGGCCGACGATGGTGACGCTTTGGATATGCTGATTTATAGCCCGGCTTCCATGATTACGGGAACCGTTTGCACTTGCCGCGTCATTGGTGCGCTCGACATGACCGATGGTGGCAAGAAGGACTACAAGGTTTTGGGCGTGCCTATATTTAACCCGCGCCCGTTCTGCGACATTACCGATGTGGACCAGATGTTCCTCCGCATTACGAAGAACTTCTTCCAGAACTACAAGGAACTGGAAGGCAAGGATGTGCAGATTGGTGAATGGAAGGATGCCGCGTTTGCTCGTGAAAAAGTGATTGCAGCGCACAAGGCTTATTTCCAGAATCAAGTGCAGGTGCCGGAATCCTGCTACCAGGAACCCGAACACGACGAAAAGATCACAGCGGAAGAGTTGATATAATACTGGCCCCCGGAGTTCGGGCGAGTTTGCTATGAATGATTTACCTCGGCGTTATGCCGGGGTTTTGTTTATCGTGAAAATAATTTAGGAAAAGTTGGTTTTGTAATAAAATATTTAATATATTATTTTCGATGTAACATTTAAAGTATAATGAGGTCATATGAATAAGCTTATGCTTACCTGCGCTATGTCGCTGATGCTGCTTAGCACTTCTGCAATGGCATTGACGATTAACGTTGAACCCAAGAAGGAAGAAAGCTCCCGAGCTGTTCCTCCTCCGCCACCACCACCTCCTCCGGCAAAGCCTTTGGTAACTTGTAAGTTTGCTGAACCGAAGTGCGATCGCCATGACAGGATTCATGCAGAACGCTACGACAACGATCAGAAAATGTATAGCCGTGGCGAATGCTATCGTGGCGAGAAGGAACGCAAGTTCGACTTCTATTGCAACAATGGTGAAGTTTGGATGCAAATTGATTACCGTCGCGACAGGGTTGACCGTATTGAATGCATGGACCCGAAGCGTCATAGGTACTTTGTAGCTCGCAGTGTTGGCGAATGCGAAGACCTCCATGCTAATTACAACCGTCCGGAACCGCCGCGTAAAAAGCATCATCATCGTAACTACCGCGACTAAGTCTTAAAAATGGCGAGCTTTCGCTCGCGTAGTTAACGAAAAACCGCAGCTGTTTGCTGCGGCTTTTCTTTGTAATGGAAATCCCGGCTCAGGGCCGGGAATGTCGATAATCATAAATGTCATTCTATTGCCTCGAAGAGGCAATAGAATCCATGAATTTTTAACCTTTGTATCCCTTCGGGTTTTGCTTTTGCCAGTTCCAGGCGTCGCGGCACATTTCTTCGATGCCGTATTGAGCCTTCCAGCCGAGTTCATCGAATGCCTTTTGCGGATTGCAATAGCAAGTGGCGATGTCGCCTGCGCGGCGCGGCTTGATGCTGTAAGGAATTTTTATGTTGTTTACATTTTCGAATGCATGGACGACGTCAAGCACGGAATAGCCGTGGCCTGTACCGAGGTTGTAAATGGCGAGTCCGCATTTGCGTTCGATGGCCTTGAGTGCGGCAACGTGGCCAGAGGCGAGGTCACAAACGTGGATGTAGTCGCGAACGCCAGTGCCATCGGGTGTGTCATAGTCGTTTCCGAACACGCCGAGTTCCTTGCGGAGGCCGACGGCGGTCTGCGTAATGTACGGCATTAGGTTGTTTGGAATTCCGTTCGGGTCTTCACCGATGCGACCGCTCGGGTGCGCGCCAATCGGGTTGAAGTAGCGGAGCAAAACGACGTTCCATTCTGGATCTGCTTTTTGCACATCGCGGAGCACTTCTTCGAGCATGGACTTTGTTTTTCCGTAAGGATTGGTGCATTCGCCCTTGGGGCATTCTTCGGTAATCGGGATGATGGCCGGATTGCCGTAAACCGTGGCGGACGAACTGAAAATGAGGTTCTTGCAACCGTGATTACGCATGGCGTTCAACAATACGAACGTGGCGTTCATGTTGTTCTCGTAGTATTCGAGCGGCTTGGCGACAGATTCGCCCACGGCCTTGAGCCCTGCAAAATGGATGCAAGCGTCAAATTTGTTTTCGCTAAAAATTTTGTCCATGGCAACGGCGTCACGGACGTCGGCATTTATAAACGGGATGGTGGAGCCAACGAGTTCGCCCACGCGGCGGAGAGATTCGTTGCTTGAGTTCACAAGGTTATCGACTACAACGACAGAATGGCCTGCTTTATAAAGTTCAATAATCGTATGGCTTCCGATATAACCGGCGCCACCCATAACTGCTATTTTCATGATTGCTCCAAAGATTATAGTTCGGGACATAATATACGAAATTTTTTAGATTGAAATGCATGGATGATTATTTTCAATTTACAATTCTTGTAGTTTCTGTTATTCTAGCGTACATGCTCCTGTATTTTGTGGTCCATCCGCTGGCGAAATGGATTGCGGCAAAGACTCCGAATAAATTTGATGACCTGCTTGTGAATAAAGGCGTTATCACGCGCGGGTTTATGTTTGTGCCTGTGATGTTCTTTGTAAACGCGTTCCCGCAGATTCTTACGAAAGAAAGTATTCTTTACGATGTTTGCGAACATGTGGGGAATATTTTATTCACTGTAGTATCGTTCTTTTTAGCTAGCGCCGTTTTGGATGTGATTGAAAACTTGAACGAACGCAATGCCAGAATGAAGGTGCGCCCACTGCACGGAATTTTCCAGGCGGTCAAGCTTGTCATGTTCTGCGTGGCGACGATTCTTGTGGCATCGCAGGTCGTCAATAAGAGTCCTGTGATTATTTTGTCTGCTCTTGGTGCGATGGCGACGGTGCTGATTTTGGTGTTCCGCGATTCGATTCTTGGCCTAGTTGCAGGGATCCAGATAAATATATCGGACCTTTTACGCAAAGGGGACTGGATTGAAATAGAACGGCACCACGCTGACGGTTCGGTTATCGACATTACGCTTACGTCTGTGAAAGTTCGCAATTGGGACAATACGGTATCGGTGATTCCGGCGTATGACTTGATAACAAATTCATTCCGCAACTGGCGCTGGATGCAGGAATCCGGCGGTCGCCGCATCAAGCGCTCGCTTTATATCGACCAGCAGAGCATTCGCTTTTTGACGGATGACGAAATTGAAACTCTCATGAAAATAGATATTTTGCGCCCGTACTTGGAACAAAAGCTAAATGAAATTGGTGAAAGTTCTGGTGTGACGGAAAATGACACCGTTACACGTTTGAATGGTAGGCACTTGACGAACATCGGAACATTCAGGGCGTTCTGCACGGCGTATCTCCGCAGCCGTAAAACGATTGCGCAAGATATGACTCTAATGACGCGACAACTCGCTCCAACGCCGACGGGACTTCCGCTTGAAATTTACGCTTTTGCGAATACGGTGGAATGGATTGAATATGAAAATGTGCAATCCGATATTTTCGATTTCTTGATTGCTTCGCTCCCGGAATTCGGGCTTTCGCTGTATGAGTACGCGAACCGCATCCCGTAGGGCGCAAAGTCCTCAATGCAATTGCAAATTTTTCTACATTCACAAACATGGATATTAATGAATGGCGCATTCGCATTGATGAACTGAACGATGAACTGATGACAATCCTCAATAAGAGGGCTACATACGCTGCTGAGATTGGAAAAATCAAGAAGCAGAAGGGCTTGCCCGTGTTTGACGAAAGTCGCGAAACGGCGGTCTTGAATCTGGTTGCCGAAAAAGCAAAAAAGGCGGGGGGCCCGCTCTCCGAAGAATCATTCAGGAACATTTTCCGTGTCATCATGGAAGAAACTCGCAAGGTGGAAGAATAATGGTTAACCGCATTACTATGGTGGGTTTTGGCCTGCTTGCAAGTTCGATTGCCGCAGCCATCAAACAGGCAAAACTTCCGACGGTCATTCGTGCGGTGAGTTCGCCTTCGACGCTCAAGCGTGCTCGTGAGCTTGAACTTGCCGATGAATTTTTCGAATACGATGAAACTGAAAAGTGGGCGAAGGATAGCGACCTGATTTTGCTTTGCGCTCCGATTATTCACATTCTAAAAATGATTGATGCGTTGGGGCGTGTTTCGTGGGCTGGCTCTAATGGCTCTGCGAGTCGTGAAATTTTGGTGAGCGATATCGGCTCGACGAAGGTTGAAATTTGCAAGGCGGGGATGCGCTTGCCGCGTCCGTTCCGTTTTGTCGGTAGCCACCCGATGGCGGGTTCCGAGAAACGTACTTGCGAGTACAACGATCCTGCGATTTTTGAAAATGCATATTGGTTTGTTTGTCCGCCCGAAGGTACGGAACAATCTGTTTATGCGCCGCTGATGGAGTTGATTCATTTTGTGGGCGCAAATCCGGTGGTGTTCCCGCCGGATCATCACGACCGCACGATGGCGTGGGTGAGTCATATGCCGCAGATGCTGAGTTCGACGCTGGCTGGCAACTTGCCGGAGCGTTTGCTTTCGCACAATTACCAGCATTTTGCAGGTCGCGCTTTTCGCGATATGACGCGCATTGCCGCTTCGGGCTGGGGAATGTGGCACGACATTGCCGTTACCAATCGCGACGAGACGACGCGTGCGCTTTGCGAAGTGCGTGAAGGGCTGACCAAGACAATCATGGCGATGAAGGGCCTAAACGTCGTGAAGGACGGTAAGCCTGCTTCTGGCAATTTTGAAAATGACGAGGATAGCGTGATTGCGGATAATTCGCAGGCGCTTGCGGATATTTTCAAGGCGGGTAACGATGGCCGTGCGAGCTTGTTTGCTCCGGGCCGCAATAACACGAACTCGTTCTACGAAATTACAGTGCAACTCAAGGACAAACCGGGCGCACTGTTGAGTGTGATGCAGCCGCTGGCCGAAGAAGGCATTAACATTCGCGATATCGAACTGATGAAGGTTCGCGAAAACGTGGCGGGAACGCTCTTGCTTGCGTTCAAGACCGAAGAAGAAGCCGCACGCGCAGTTAAGACTTTGCAGTACTTGGAATACGAAGTTAAAGAAAGACGTTAATTAGTTAATAAGGAATTTAAGGAAAAGACGATGGAATTCTTGATGAACCCCGACCGAGAACGGATGAATTTGACATTGGTGATGGCGCTCCTTGTGAATGGCCGCACGGTGCTAGAAGATTTCGCATGGGCGAGTGGCAGTGAACGCTACGCCGAGGCTCTTAAGGAATTTGGGTTGTCTTACGAATTGCAAGGGCACCAGCTGGTGCTCAACGGCAAGGGTTTTCAGTATCCTGTGCCGACAATGCTCCCGTTCAAGTTTAACGAAGCGGATAACGTGATGCTTTGGACGCTGGCGAGCAAGGACGATGAACAACTTTATACGTTTGCGGCTGAAGTCGATGACGCCGGAATTGCCCGCGTGAACACGGCTAAGGAAACTCTCCAGAAGTATTTCAAGATTAAGGTTCAAAAGGATGAACCTGCAAAGTTTGTCTTTAACTTTTTGCGTGATGAATTGAACGTCAAAAAGGATTCGCTCGGGAATGTTTCGTATGTGATGCGCAATAGACTTTTGCTCCGTGCGCTGATTCGCAATGAATATTTGAACTTTGAAGAAAAGTCGACGGTGCATGACCAATGGACCAAGATGCTCATTTACTTTGGTGCTGCGGTAAAGTACGAAGGCCGCGGCATGGAACAGTTGAGCGAATTCGAACGCCGCTTGATGATTGCACAGGGCAAGAAGATTGAACGTACGCAGTTCACGGAACTTTCGGAAACGAAGGTGATTACGGCGCGTGAATATTATGTGCCGGGCGATACGACCGAAGCGACTGCGTTTGCGGTTCTTGCGACTGTCGGCAATATGCCGAAGGACAACGTCGTCAAGCTCCAGAATGTGGACTTGAACAGCAGCCGTGCGGGTGCTCTCACGTGCCTCAAGCGCATGGGTGCGAATGTCGAAACGGTGAGCCGTCGTGAAAAGTACGGCGATGTTTTTGGCGATGTCGAAATCAAGCCGCTTGCATCGGGAAAGCGTTTGCAGGGGCGTCGCTTTAGCGAAGACGTGATTGCGACTGGTCTCGAAGAATACCCTCTGTTGGCGGTAGCGGCTTGCTACGCCGAAGGCGAAACGATTTTGCGCGTGCCTAAAGAAGTGCGTGTTGAAATGCGCCCGAAGAACGAAGCGTTGGCTGTGAATTTGCGCAAGACCGGTGCCGAAGTCGGCGTTTATGATGACGGCCTTGTGATTCGCGGTTTGGAAACGATTGTGAACGGTAGCGATTTTGACGGCGGTGAATCGGCGCAGATGGGGCTTGCTTTGAGCGTGTTGTCGCTTGCGCTCCAGAACGATGAAGAGGTTGAAAATTTCGATAAGGTCGAAGCCGTGTTCCCGGGCGTATATGAGAAATTAAAGAACGTGCTTGTCACTGAACACGCCGAGAAAAAGGAATAAAATCTGGCTAACGCATGGGTGAAACGCGAAACTTGAGGGTGAAAATGAATAAGTCTTTCAGCAACATTGGAATTGTCGGATTTAAGGACAAAAGTGCCGATTTGGCTTGCGCCTTGAAGCAGATTTCTGCCTGGGCGCTCGAACATCCGCAAGTGAAATTTTGCGCTCTCGATTCCTTGAAGGAACTTGTGAAAAAGCCGATTCGCATTGTGAAAGAATCTGCTTTGCAAAAGACCGATTTGCTGATTGCTGTTGGCGGTGATGGCACTGTGCTTACAGCGGCGCATATCGCGCTTGGCCATAACATCCCGATTCTGGGTGTGAATGCAGGCCGCGTTGGATTCTTGGCAGAATCGCGTGTAGAAGGCTTGACCAAAACGCTCGACAGCTTGATTGCTGGTGATTTTTCGACGCGTGAACGCATGATGATTGAAGCGGCGGTTTACCACGGCAAAAAATGCATTGCAAAGCAAACCGTGCTGAACGAAGTGCATGTGCGTGCGCGCGCTCCCGAACGCATGGTGAACGTGAATGTCGCTTATAACGAAACGTGCCTGACGGAATACTGGGCGGATTCGATTCTCGTTTCGACGCCGACAGGTTCTACCGCTTACAATTTGGCGGCAGGCGGCCCGATTATCCACCCATCGACTCCGGCGGTGGTGCTTACGCCTGTGGCGCCGAGCAGCCTTTCGGTGCGCCCGCTCGTGCTTTCGTTGACGGATAAAAAGTTGCGTTTGGCATCGGCAGTAAATTGCTCGATTGACCTTGTTTTTGACGGTCGCATAACGCTCGAAATGAAACCGGACGAATACGTGATGCTGTCTGAAAGTAAGCTTGTGACGACTTTCATTCGCATGCGCCACACGGGATTTGTGGGCGCTCTTCGCGAAAAATTGGGCTGGACGGGAAAACCAAGATCGGCATGATTTGGTAAACGTGATGTTTCTTATTTGGTTTATTTCGCTATTCGAAGCTCGTAAAGAAATTGATTTGTTTGTTGAAAAAATCCATAAAATGTTCCGCATGGTGCCGGAGCTTCTCAAGGCTCAGAAAGAGGATGATTTTGACAAGCTCTTTGAACATATTGAAAAGTATGAAGCCGCTAGCGATAGCTTTGAAGTTGAAATCGCAAATTATCTGAACCAAGTATCGGCTGGATGTCATCAACGATTGCGAAAAAATGGGTGACTACATTGTGAATGTAGTTGAGGCCCATGTCAATAAACGACTTGAAAAATAAAATTATTACACGTATTTCGAAAGCGTTTTTACGTCTTTTCCGCTCCAGGTGTAAAGCGCAAGCATGGGCTCGTTTTCGGTTTGCATGGAATGGATGTGGTCTGATGGATGCAATATAAATTCACCAGGACCATTTATTTTGGAGTGCCCGTCTAATGTCCAGATAGCATGCCCTGAAAGAACGACATACAGTTCTGTGGCGGGGTGCAAATGCGAAGGGTAAAATGTGTTTTTCCCGAGAAGCGTGAATCCGAAGCAAAAGTGTTCATCGTGATACGGGGCTTCTGGGCCGAGAATTTCGCCCCATCCCATTTGGTTGCCTAAATCAGGCATGTCGGGGCGCGGCTCGTAATTGTATTTCCATGGCAGGTAGGGGAGTGCTGGCTCCAAAGCGTTTAGCAAGTCCTTTGTTTCGGGACTGCCATGCTTGACAGCTTCTTTGATCCAGCGGATCAAAGGCGAATTGCTTTTCTCAAATTTGCCGCTGGGTTTAGGAATGTCGCGAACGGCAAATTTGGCGGCTTCTAGGCCGATTTTATCGTCTATTTTTGCGCGCTTGAAAAGAAACTTTTGTGATTCTTCAATTAAATTGTAGATAACGTCTTTCATGAATGCCTTATATTAAACTGGACTTTAGGACTGCAACTGTATGGCCTATGATTTCGCCTTGCCTGAATGCTTCGTATGCTTCGGAGGCTGTAAGTTTTGACGATTCGAGGCTCTTTTCGATTTCAAAAGCGCGGCTTCCAGATTCTTGGACTGGTACAGAAGCGAAGGCTTTTTGCAAATCTTTGGCTCGGTAAAAGTGGAATGGCCCAAGCCCTGCTTCTTCTTGGGCGGCGTATCCTGAAATAACGTCTTTGGGCTCGGCTTGCACTTTCCATGAATATGTGAAAATTTCGGAAGAGTGTCCTGCCAATTCACCAAGCTTGATGAATGCGCTCAATGGTACGCGGCCTCCGAGCGTCGAATAGACGGCTCCATTATCTGCCAGGTATTCTCGGGCTTGCTTGAGTGCGAGATAATGCAAGTCGAGCATTTGTTCATGCACAAATTGCGGAATTGGTTCTTCTCTTTTTTCGAGATAATGTCCGCTGTTTCTGTTGTCTTCGATCTTTGTATTGCTTGCTAGCGGAACATTGGGGAGGTTTTCGTAAATGACATCGTATTTTCGCTTGCCGTGTTGAATCGGTTGCAAAAGATCTCCATCGCCGAATTCGAATTCAATGGATTTAAAATCTTTTATGTTGTTTCTGACGTTCTGTGCGGCTGTGGTAACAACGCTCTTTTGCAAATCGGTGAAACCGACTCGCTTTGCTCCTAAAAGTTCAATTCCTGTTAAAACATCAATGCCGGAACCCGTTCCGATGGAGGCAAATGCTTCAATGTCGTGACCTGCTTTTTCACGAATCAATTTGAATGCAGGGGCTGCAATATAAGCCACCCAATCGCTTTTGATGTCTTCTACTTTGGGCTGATAAGCGTGGTCGGCAACTTCAATGGATAGAAATTCCTTAATGCGTTTGGGCGCGCTATTTAAGGCTAGGTAATTTTTTACATCAACAATAATACTCAAATACTTACCGCCTTTTACGCTTGTGTTAATAGCTTGTTCGAAATCTGCGATGATGTCGCGTGGGTCTTCGATACCGACGGATACGCGAATCATATCATCAGGGATTCCTGCAGCGAGCCTATCTTTAGGAGAAAGCTGCGAATGCGTGCTAGTTGCTGGATGCAAAACGCTTGTACGGGCGTCACCCACATGCACCACGAGGGCTGCGACTTTCAATGCTTTGACGAAAGAGCGAATGGCTGCTCGGCCACCTTTGAGACCGAATGTGAGCACGCCGCTACCGCCTTGATAATCGAAGTATTTGCGGATGCGCTTGAAATTCGGGTTGGATTTTAATCCGGGGTAGCTAACCCAATTTACAGCAGGATTCTTGGAAAGAAATTCTGCCAATGCTAAGGCGTTTGCGCTGTGTTGTGGCATGCGCAAGTGGAGCGTTTCGAGACCGAGATTTAAAAGGAATGCGTTGAACGGACTTAAAGCGGCGCCGAAATCACGCAAATATTGAGCGCGGGCCTTTGCGATAAATGCGGCTCGTCCAAATTTTTTAGTATAGGAAGTGTTTGCGTATTGAGCATCGGGTTCTACGAGGTCTGGGAATTTCCCGTTTTCCCAATTGTATTTGCCTCCGTCAATGACAACGCCACCGAGCGCAATTGCGTGACAATCGATATACTTTGTTGCTGAATGGATGACTACGTTGGCGCCGTGCTGTAAGGGCTTTACAAGGAATGGTGTGGCGAGCGTGTTGTCCACTAAAAAGGGAACGTCAAATTCTTTGGCGAGCTTCGAAAATTTTTCGAAATCCAGAATGCCCAAGGCGGGGTTGCCAATCGTTTCGCCGAAAAGAACTTTG
>JAEEGJ010007194.1_pt1 | contig 32254 bp, 20 predicted proteins | sample 8958761 | NCBI WGS metagenome assembly JAEEGJ01 (sample SAMN16246546, study PRJNA631951) | gut metagenome | biome: gut microbiome; feature: rumen; material: RS-attached | host: Bos | place: Iran: Karaj | collected 2018-10
CCGCTATCCGCTCGGTGAAGTAATCACCGTCGAAGAGGAACAATTGGAACTGCTCCTGATAGGTCAGCGCAAAGGGGTAGCGGAGTCTCCAAAAGAAGAACACCACCAAGCCAAACAGGATTGTCAGTCCAAGACGATTGGTACTCACCATCGTCTTCCAATATCTACTCAGGAATCTCTTCATTCGTGTCGGCATTCATAGTGACAATACGACCGTCAGGAAGCTGGCGCTTATAAGTCAGCGGATAGAGGCTCATGAGGAAATCGCCCAGCACGCTGCCTTCCATATTCTTTGCCAGCTGGCGGGTGTAGTTCTTATACACTAGATGAAAACTATCTGCCCGCTGCTGGATATACTTGGCTTGTAAAGAGTCACCTTGTTTATTCAGACTTACAATGTTCTTTCGCATCATGCCCAACTGCCTGTTATGGATCTCCGTCTGGATTTTCCACTGTTCAAGTGAATCGTTCTGTGGAGTTCCTGTCGCATGACTAATGCTGTCGATGGTAACCTGGATCGTTCCTGGTTCGCTAACCACGATCAGCTGCTGGAGACCAGCCCGATAATGATAGTCGAGCAGTATCTTATACATTTGCACGGAGTCGGGCTCAAAATGGAACTTTCCGTCTTTGATCTCCATCGAATCAACAGTCTCCGCTGTAGCAGGTCCGTTAAGAGGCACCAGGAAGATGCGTTTTCCTTCATACGCCTCACCATGGACGGTACCCACAATATGGCATTTGCCACCGTTGGATTGCTGACAGCTATAGAGCAGTGCCATAGCTGTCACTACCATAAAGCACAATAGAATCTTCTTCATATCCTTATCTTATTTTTACTTGTTCTCTTTTGTTCTCAAACACCTGACGATAGGCCTCATGGGCATCCAGCTCCACCTTCGTCTTCGTGAAATCCGGACAGTTATAAGCATCCATCATCTCCCGATAATACTTCCTGGGGTCACGTTGTGGCAACAGAAATGGCTTCGACACTCGCCCCTGTCCGTCAATACTAGCGAGATAGAGTTTGGTGTACATTCCGTCCTCGCGCTTGCTGCTATATACAAACCAGCGACTGTTCCCACTCCAATTATGGAAGCTCTCCGTCCACAGACTGTTCAATTCCCTTAGCATCCTACTCTCACCTGTCTTCAGATCCATCAGCCACAGATCGGCATCATCCTGACAAACAGGAAAATTACCACGACTGCTAACACAATACATCAACCAGCGCCCATCATACGAAGGTCGTGCCAACACATAGCTCTTGTCCGTTGCTGGACCGTTCAGTAGGGTATCCACAGTCTCACCAAATCGGCCTTTCTCTGCATCAAAGGCAATGCGACAGACGGAGCACTTTACCTTTTCATATTCAGCAGGCATCTGGCAAGGTTTCGAGGTGCTGTAGTAGAGCCACTTGCCATCATGTGAGAAAGCAGGAAAGATCTCCAGGTCGTCTGTCTGCAATAGGGGTGATAATATCAGTTCGTTGCTTCGCGTATCAAGCACCTCTACATCGCTGAACCTGTGATACACCTCAATGCGCTGCCCCGTGCCTGTAAAGAAACTCTGATGCACAGAGTTCACGGCCATTGCCACATAGTCGCCCTCAGGATGCCAATAACTGTAGGAGCCTGCCGCCTTCGTAGAGTCCGTCTTTGTCTCCACCCAGGTCTGGTGTCCGTCCTTTTGGATCAACGTACCTCCCCCCTCGCCTCTCATCTGCAGGGTGAAACGGTCAGGATGGGTCCGATTGGCCGTATGACAATTAAAGCACCTGCCTGGAACCGCCGTCTCCGTCAGGATGGCATACTCGTCGAAAGTACTCAGGCTGCGCTGATAAATGCCGATGTCACCACCTACCTCATAGCCAGGTTTGATGCGACGATAGGTCAGCCCCCACTCATCGAGTGCATCCGGACTTACTATCATCTCAAAATCCTTGTACTGCCGCCACTGCCCGTCTTTTTCCTCACACACGGTAAATATCAGCTTACCGCCTTTGTTCTTTTGGGTCAATGCGTGCCATTCATCGATATCAAAATCAGCCAGTCTGCCATTGCTGTGCATCTCGCCCCCTTTACTGCCTCTGATGATGACATCCATACCGTCGATGGTCTCGTCAACCATATTAAAGTTCAATGGCGCAATATCCGCAGGAATGGTCACCCCGATATAGTCAGGATATATCTCTGGCAGCTTCTCCACCATCGTCGGATGTTCCGGCACAGAATGGCAAGACATCAACAGGAACATTGAGATACAGAGCCACAGAAATATTCTCCTCATTTGCCCCTCCTTTCTGCCATCATCCGTTTTACATAACTGGCGTATGGCGAGCCTTTCACATTGCCTTGCATCTGAATGCAGCGCATCGCATCCTGATATCCCAGCGGCATCTGTCGATAGCCGCCATACTGCTGGGCCAGTCCCAAGTACTGTTGGAATCCCTGCACATTTCCGTTCAACAGCATCTGTGCCAAGAAGTAGTCGAGGGCCATCTTATTGTCCGTGTTGTTCATCAACAGTAGTCCCAACATCTTATCTATTTCCTCATAGCTATAAAGGAAATCCTCCTTATATCTCAATTGGCGCAGCCTCCCATAAATAGGATGGCCGTTCATCTTTGCTTCATCAGCCATCAACGCCTCAGCTTCCTCTGACCAACTGCTGTAGAAGAGGCTCTTCTTCAATAAAACTATTTGCTTTCTCGCTATCTGGTAATGCTTGTTCACCATCATGCACTCTGCAATCCTCTTTGTACACCGTCCGCTCTTCTTGGCATTCAGTATTGACTCCTGCGTATCAAACATATACCGCTGTGCCGAGTTCACCATCCCTAACCGCCAGAAAGCCTCAGCCGACGGCAGCATCGACGTGAGGTCTCTTGTCCTTGGCATAATCAGCGCATCCTCGCCACTCTGGTAGAAGTCGAACATGCGGTCTGCCAACAGCCGTTTCTGCGACAAGGCGAGATTCACGCAATTACACCAGAACGGTGTCCTGACCTGATATTCCTGAGCCCGCTTTACGATTTCATCCCATCGTTCGTTCCTTACCAGATAGTCCATCCGTATCAGCTCATACATATCCTTATCGTATCCACTCCATTGTGGATGCTGCAATGGAATCCGATAATAGGTCAGTCCCGTCATTGCCTGCTGCAATGGCCACTGTGGCAGCAGCCACGCATACACCATCAGCTGCACCGCCACTAACCAGCCAGCCGACCACAACTGCTTCCATCCTATCTGAATCACCCGTATGATGAGATATAGCCATACCGCTGGTCCGATTATCCAATAAGAGGCAGGCAGAATCAGGAAATCTATCCATGAGAGAGTCTTCGGCAGACGGATACAGGCTAAGGTCAATGCCAGTATGACAGCCATTGGCAGTGACAACAAGACATTGATATCTCCCATCAGCCACCACATCACTGCAACGGGCAACAAACTCAGCAAACACCATGCTTTCGGCAATAATATGGCGGTTAGCCGTTGCAGCGCCACGAAGACCATCGCCAACAGCATCGCCCCTAACCACTCCACATAATAGAACTGTACGATGAACTCCCCCGCCCAGTCTGCAAAACCTCCTGGCAGGCTGATCTTCTCTATGAAATAATCCCCAGTCCAAAGGAATAGCTGATACTGTTCCTGATACGACAGCGCATGCGGATACAGAACATACCAGAACAAGAACATACCGATGCACACCAGCACCGATAGCCCCCATGATCCGTATTTTGCTATTGCTTTAGTCATAATCGCTGCAAAGTTACTAATAAGTGAGAAGAATACCAAATTTAAGTCCGACTTTGTAATATTGGGCCCGAATGTTAGGGTTGTTTAGTAGGAAAACCCGCCCCACAACGATGTATTGCAAGGCGGGTCGGAAAATAAATAAATTATGTAGAATTATTTCTTCTTGAATGCCCACCATGTTGCCTCACTCCAGCTACCAGTTCCTTCTGGTGCATAGATAAGCTTTATGTGGTCTGCATCAAGTTGCATAATCTCGAAATCAGTCGGCTTGTAACCACCGCCATTGATCTGGAACGGGAACAGGATAGAACCTGGATCGGTAGTCAGTGTGCCATAAGCCCAATTAGCCTGAGAACCGTCAATAGAAGGCTGAACAGGCTCACCACCCAACCATGTGACAGAGTAATTGCCAGAACGGATTTCAGAACCGTCAGCAGCATAGCAAGTTACCTTGCCACTCTTCCAGTTGAAAGTCATTTTTGCATCAGCGCTTTCCTCACCAGTAGCGACGCCAGTATCAGAGTGCTGCAGCTGACCTGTCAGACCCTCGGGAGTAGAACCCCACCAGATACCACTTGTCCAGTCTGCGCCTGCGGCGTAGCCTAAGTTACCCCAAACGGCACCGTCCTCGCGGAATTCGGTATCCCATGTCCAGTCCTTCGTATCGAAGTTAGTCAGAGCAGCCTCATCGTCTGAGTGGCTGGTGAATGCCCACCATGTAGCCTCACTCCAGCTGCCAGTACCTTCTGGTGCGTAGATCAGACGCAAGTGGTTGGCATCAATGTCGATGATTTCGAAATCAGTCGGCTTGTAACCACCGGCATTGATCTGGAACGGGAACAAGATAGATCCTTCAGTCGTTTTCAACTTACCATAAGCCCAATTAGCCTGAGAACCATCTACAGACGGGATATGACGCTCCAACTGGAAATCTTCAACAGAGTATTTGCCCTTACGAATCTGGTTACCACCAGCATCGAAACAGGCAATGTTACCGTCATCGTAGATAACCATAGTGGCAGCAGAGCTTTCCTCACCTGTAGCAACACCTGTGTCAGAGTGCTGTAGCTGACCTGTCAGCTCTTCGGGCTCAGCACCCCACCAGATACCGCTTGTCCAGTCATCGCCAGCAGCGTAACCAAGGTTACCCCATACAGGGCCAGCACGGAATTCGGTATCCCATTTCCAAATCTTTGAACCGTAAGCGTCACTGGCAAGCCAACGTATTGCGGGCTCGAGTTCCTGAGGAACATATACCGTTGCTGTCTTTTCTGCAGTAATGGTGTTGCCATTGAAGTCACGAGTCTCAACATAGTAGGTTTGCACAGAGGGATTACCACGTTTCGGCACAATCTTGAAGGTGCCGTTTGGCTTACCAGCAGCAAGGACATTACGTCCTCCTTCATCATCAAGCTGGTAGATGGTCACTACACGAGAGGGTGAGGTAAAGTATGAGAAATAGTTACCGTCAGCAGCCTCAGTAGTATAAGTCTCATCAGCGTACTGCTTCGTAGTGAATCCGCTGCCCAGCTGGTCGCCTGTCAAGCCTGAGTCGCCAGGCATGCTGATGCTGTCTTTCGACGGGTCGCAGGCAGTCAGCAAGCCGAGGGCTGCAACCATGATTAATATCTGTTTTTTCATTTCGTCTTTTGTTTTAATAATTCAACATTGTAAGTGGCGATTACCATCCTGTATATTCTGAAGAGGCATCATTCCAGCCATCGTTCTGCACGACAGTACCGAGGGCAACCTGAGTCTCAGGCATCTTCTGGAATCCTGCCGTTGCATTGAAACGGGCAACATAGCCGCCATTATGAGGCTTGTTCGTGTCGGGGTTACCGCAATAGTAAGTGGGCTGGTTCTCCTGCTTAGCCAGAGCTGTGGCAGCGATGTGCCAACGGCGGATGTCGTTCCAGCGGATACCTTCACAAGCCAACTCCCAACGACGCTCGTTCTGCAGAGCCTGCAGAGAATAGCCGTTGATGGCGGGCAGACCGGCCCTTGCACGTACCTTATTAATTCCAGAGGCATCTTCCTTCAGTTCAGACTGCATCAACAGCACGTCGGCAAAGCGGATAAGTACAAGGTCGTGGATGTTAGACAGCTGGAAGTTGTTCTCACCAGAAGTATCCCAGTTGCCAGGATACATCAGTGTCTCAAAGCATGCCAGGTATGCAGGAGCATCCCCTTCCTTAGGAACAAATGAGCCATCATTCTTAGCACAAATAGGTGACCATTTCTTGGAGTAGTAGTCTGTCTCCTGAACGAAATCGGCCCAACCGCCACGCTGGTAATTCGGCATCTCGTTAGTGTCATTGACATCGGCGATAGATGCCTTCAAGCGCATATCGTTAGGCTCGGCTGCCTTCCAGTCGTTCACAAGGTTTGGAGCTACGATACCTGCACCCCAGCCCTGTCCGAAGGGGAAGGTGTTGGCATAATCCTGACCGCCACGAACACCGAAGTGCAGGGAGATACCATTGGCATAACCGATGGTTGTGCTCCATGAAGCTAACTTGTTGAACTTGATGGAGAACATGGTTTCTGGGCTTACGGCATTATCATTCTCCACCCATACCAGGCCTTGGCCCTTTGTGTAAGGATAATCCTCAACAACTTTGTTGTTGGTGTAGGCCCAGAGGTTACGGAAGTCAGAAACGAGCGTATAACCAGAGTTGTTCACGCAGTCGTCAATGTAGCCAATTACATCCTGCTTGGTCAATGTTGTACCGTCGGGCAGGTCTACTGATGTCAGCGGATTGTAAGATGTGCTGACGAGGTCGGCTGTCGATGTGCCATTACAATACATACCTGTGTAGAACAACCAGGCACGGCCCAGCATGGCCTCTGCGGTGTATTTGTCAATACGTCCATCAGAACGTCTTTCAGCAGGAAGCAGTGTAACAGCATCGCGAAGATCCTGAAGGATCTGTCCCCAGAGCACTTTCACGTCACCTTGCTTGGTGTCCTCCTGCTCAGGACTGGTAATCAGAGGCACATTGCCGTACATGGAAGCCAGCTCATAATAGTAGAAAGCACGCAAGAACTTGGATTCTCCAATACCCTTGTTTTTCACGTCCTCGGCCATACCGTCAGCATTCTCCAGCACCTCAAGCAGTGTGTTGGCACGGGCCACACCCTTATAGCGGTCTGCATAGAATTGGTTGGTCATATCGGCATTATAGTTACAGATCAGGTCTTCTGCCTGCATCAGTTTATCGTTGGTACCACCACCACCGAACTGGTCATCACTGGCCAGACAGGCTGCATAGAGGAAAGAGCACTGTGGGTTGGCGTGGGTTTCGTTCAAGTTCTGATAAACACCGGCTAATACAGACTCGATATCAGCGTCCGTCTTTGGGAACTCACTGGTTGACATCTCGCCGATGTTTTCTACATTGTCGATGCTACAGGATGTAAGTCCTAAAGTGGCAACGGCTGCAGCTAATAAAAATATCTTTTTCATACTTGTGTACTCCTTTTTTAGAATTTAATGTTTACACCTACCAAATATGTTCGCGGCTGAGGATAGTTACCTACATCAACACCTGTCACCCAAGGTTCATTGCTATTGAGTGCCATACCATTTTCAGGATCCATTCCTTTGTAGCTGGTAATGGTGAACAGGTTCTGAGCAGCAAAATAGAGACGGAGCTGCTGGAACTTGGTCTTGAAGAGCTTGGTGAAGTCATAACCTATAGTGAGGTTCTGCAGGCGGAAATAGCCGGCATCCTCGATATAAAGATCAGAGATGGACTGCCAGTTCACACCACGGTTCATTGCTGCGAGCAAAGGATATTTGTCGCTGGTACCCTCACCATTCCAATAACTGTAAACCTCAGTGGTGTAGTTCTCGTACTCACCATCAGTAAACTTACGATAGCTGCGAGCCACCTGCTGTCCGAGTGCGGCATAACCGGTAATATTAAGGTCGAAGCCCTTATACGTAGCCCCGAGGTTGATACCCATTGTCACATCAGGGTTGGGGTCACCGAGATAGGTCTTGTCGGCAGCGGTAATCATGCCATCACCATTGACATCGACAAACTTCAAATCACCGACTTTCAGTTCTGTACCTTGAAGAGAGTTGGCGGCATCGCCATCCTTCAGAGTGGCCGTGTAGGCCAAGAGGTCAGCCTCGTTCTGGATTGGACCAGCAGTCTTATAACCCCAGAAGTAGCCGATAGGCTGTCCTTCCTCGAAACGGGCCATCTGACCAGTACCCTGAGCCAGCAAGTCATTACCACCATTGTTATATTTCTGCGAGCTGTTAACCTCTGTCACCTTATTCTTATTATATGCAATGTTGAAAGAGGCGTTGTACTCGAAGTCCTTACCGATTTGGTCACGCCAGTTGATAGCGAACTCAACACCAGTGTTCTGCACAGTACCAGCGTTCTTTAACTGAGAGCTGAAACCCGTTGTCGGAGAAACTGGCACATAGAGCAGCAGATCCTTCGTGGTCTTCTTATACCAGTCGAATACCACACCGAGCTTACCACTGAAGAAGCGGGCGTCGAAACCGAAGTCGAGCTGCTCAGAGGTCTCCCAAGTCAAGTCATCATTGGCCAGACGAGACAGAGAGGCACCCTTAGTAGGATTGTCCTTGTTGTTGTTGAAAGAGTACATGCTGAATGCATCGTATGCAAAGGCAGCCTCATACTGGAAGGCACCGATGCTCTTGTTACCATTCTGTCCCCAACCTGCGCGAAGCTTCAGGAATGAGAGCCAGCTGGCAGTCTTGGCCATGAACTTTTCGTTTGAAATCACCCAACCTGCAGAGAATGAGGGGAAGTAACCCCAGCGGTGGCCGGGAGCAAACACTGAGCTACCATCGGCACGGAAAATAGCAGTAAACATATACTTCTCAGCGTAGTCGTAGTTCAGACGGCCGAAATAAGACATTCCACGAGAGTCCCCGTAAGGATTACCACTGACGGTAGCCTGCGTATTATTCTTCATCAGACTCATATAGGCATGCTTCAAGTCAGGTGTGATAGCGTCAGAAGCTGTAGCACTTAAAGTAAATCCGTTATCTGGACGGCTCTCACTGTACTCTGCACCAGCAAGAATGTCGAAGTGATGGTCCTGAACGTCAAACTTATAGGTCAGGGTATTGGTGGTTCCCCATCCCCAACCTGTACCAACCTGGTTGGTTGCTTGGTCTGTTGTGCGCATGTCACCTTGGTCATTTATCTTATAGACGGGCAAATAGCTACGCCATGTCCAACTACTCTGATTATAGTTGATCTGTCCGCGATAGGTCAGTCCCTTGATAGGCTGAATCTCCAAGAAACCGGTCACGTTCAGGCCATAACTGGTGCTCTTGTTGTTTGCACTTTGACTGTTCACCAGACTGATGATCGGATTGCTGGCATAAGAGGTATAATTGAACATGCCCATGCTCTTCAGGTCATCATAGCCGAAGTATGTGCCGTCAGTGTCATAGATGGGAATCAGCGGGTTGGCACGCAAAGCAGTAGACAATACGTTTGAATACTGATTGCCAATCTGGATACCCTGATTCTGCTTGTGACTGTAGTATAGGTTCTCACCAACCTTGATGACGTCGAAGCTGTTGTCGGCACTGCGCAGTATCACATGGTCGGAATTGACACGCAGAGTTAAACGACGATAGTCAGATTTAGCAAAATCGCCACCGAATGCACCGTCCTGATACTGATAACCAGCACCGATGGAAAACTTAGAACGGTCAGAACCGCCAGCAACGTTCACAGAATGGCTGGTTGTGATGGCGTTTTTGTTGCGAAGGGCTTCCACCCAGTCTGTACCGGCATTGGCACCACTCTGGTAGTCGGCCAGTAACTGCTCGCGTCCTTGGAAATAGTCAGCCCAGTTACGAGGAGACTCACCACTGTTATAGCGAACCAGGTCCATTACCTGCATGTACTCTTTTGCTGTCAGCAGCTGGGGCAGACGGTAGATGTTTGACCAACCGATGTTACCGTCATACTGTATGCTGATCTTGCCTTCTTTGCCCTGCTTGGTGGTCACGAGGATTACACCGTTTGCAGCGGCAGAACCGTAGATGGCGCAGGAAGCAGCATCCTTTAACACGTCGATACGCTCGATGTCGGCAGGGTTCAGGTTGTTGATGTCACCACCAGCCACACCGTCGATAACGTACAGAGGCTTGGTGTCACCATTGGTACCAGCACCACGGATAGACACCTTAAAACCATCGCCAGGCTGACCAGATACTGCCTGAATGTTTACACCAGGACTTTGGCTCTGCAGGGCACCAAGTACCTGAGTGGTATTCATCTTGGCGATGTCCTCACCCTTCACCTCAACAGTAGCACCAGTAACCAGTTTCTTCTTCTGGACACCGTAACCTACGACAACCACTTCTTCGAGCAGAGCGTTGTCTTCCTTCAGGGTGATCTTGTAAGTACTTTGGTTACCAATCTTGATTTCCTGAGTCTCATAGCCGATGTACGAAATAACAATCGTTGCACCGGGATTCACGTTGAAAGAGAAGTTACCGTCAAAGTCGGTAACTGTACCATTGGTGGTACCTTTTTCCATTACACTGGCTCCGATGACCGGGCCCTGAGCATCGACTACAGTACCTGTAATCTTTTTCGTTGCCTGCTGAACCTCCTGTAGAGATCCTGAGGCATTGGCATTTGACGAGTAACCGAGTCCCAAGAAGACCAAGGCACCCATCAGCAGCGCTGTCTTTCTAATTTTTTGATTCATACTTTATGTTACTATAGATTAAATGATTAGTATCTATTTTTGTTGGCTTTAGGATCAACCTATTCCCCGGGTCGCTTGCCTTATATATAATTAATAAGGTACGCGCGACTCCTCATAATTTAAGAAGAATTGTTTTTATTCATAAGTTTTAGTCTTTATTAATTCATACAATGGTAATTATCCGTATATTTTGCTGCAAAATTAAATCAGTTTAACGAAAGGACACAACTCTTTTTTATCAAAAACCGACACTTTCCTGTAATACAATTATTTTAGTTCTTTGCATTATTGAAAAAGTAGCAGATTTTGCTAAAAAAGTTCAAGACTATTCATGCAATTATATCTAATTTTGCAGCGGTTAAGTTAATAAGTATAGTTGAATAATTATCATTAAGTATTTTCTAAATTGGTATGAAAAGATTTCAGATTGTATTAGGAGCAGCGTTGCTCCTTGGGACATCACAGGTAAGCGCCTGGGAAGGTCAAGTCGTCATCTCAACACCTAACACCTCATTAGTGCTACATGCCAACGAGGGCGAGGATCTGAGACAAGACTACTATGGTGGCCTCATCGCTGGAATTAATCAACTAAAGGAGGGGGGCAGCGATTTCAATTTCGCTGCCCTGCCCACCTTTGGTACTATTGACATGATTCATCTGCCTGCCCTGCAGATACAACATAGTGATGGCGACCTAAACTTAGAGTTAAGAGTTGAGAATTATGAGTTGAAAGATGAGAATAACGCCAAGACACATGTATTTACGATGGCGGACAAGCTACTACCAGTCACCGTGAAGGTGTTCTATAAGGCATACAAAAAGGTGGATATTATTGAGACCTGGACGGAGATCTCCCATCGTGAAAAGGGGAATATCATCTTGAAGCGCTTCGACTCTGGCAGTCTCACCGTACGACGTAGTGACGTATGGATCACCCATCTGCATGGTGACTGGTGTGCTGAAGCCCAATTGACACAAGAGCCCCTGACACGTGGACTTAAAGTGATCCGTAATTCAGACGGTGCCCGTAATGCCCATTGTGATGCACCAGAGATCATGCTCTCACTCGACGGCGAGCCCCGTGAGGACGAAGGTCGTACCATCGGCGCTACTCTCTGTTGGAGTGGTAATTACGAAATCCGTGTGAATACGAACAACAGCAAAACCCATCAGCTCTATGCCGGTATCGATCCGCAGTCCTCTGAATATGTGTTGGAGGCAGGCAGGAGTTTTGTGACACCCCATCTGGCTCTCACTTATTCTGACAAGGGCATGGGAGAGGTGAGCCGTAACTTCCATCGTTGGGCACGTACGGAGGGTATGCTCCACAGAGGAATGAATACAGGTGATATCCTGCTCAACTCTTGGGAAGGTATCTACTTTGATATCACGGAGCAGAAGATTATCGACATGATGGATGACATCGCCCAGTTTGGTGGTGAACTGTTTGTGATGGATGATGGCTGGTTTGGGTCCAAGTACCAGCGTAATGACGATTCTTCAACTTTAGGCGACTGGGTGACGGACCTGAAGAAGTTGCCTGGTGGCATCAAGTCCCTCACCGATGCAGCCCGTCAGCGTAAGATCAAGTTCGGCATCTGGATTGAGCCTGAGGCTGTGAACACCAAGAGTGAGCTTTTCGAACAGCATCCAGAATGGGCACTCCAGACGAAAGGGCGTGAACTAAAGTTAGGGCGTGGCGGTACGCAGTTGGTACTCGATATGACTAATCCCAAGGTGCAGGACTTTGCCTTTAAGATTGTGGATGACCTGCTCACCCAGTATCCTGAGATCAGCTATCTGAAGTGGGATGCCAATGCTTCAATTCAGAACTATGGTTCACTTTATCTGCCCAAAAATAAGCAGAATAATCTGTATATCGACTACCACCTGGGACTGTTGAAGGTGCTGGAGCGTATCCGCCAGAAGTATCCCGATGTGGTAATTCAGGACTGTGCCTCTGGTGGTGGACGTGCCAATTACGGCCTGCTGCCTTACTTCGATGAGTTCTGGGTTTCGGATAATACCGATGCTTTGCAGCGCGTCTATATCCAGTGGGGCACCAGCCTGTTCTTCCCTGCCAATGCGATGGCGCAGCATATCGGTGGCGTGCCTTATTGGAACACGGGTGGACGTATCACCCCCATTAAGTTCCGTTGCGATGTGGCGATGAGCGGACGTCTGGGTATCGAGCTCCAGCCCAAGCATATGAACGAAGAGGAGAAGTTACAATGTACAACCTGCTTTGCCGACTATAAGGAACTGCGCCAGACCATACAGACAGGTGATCTCTACCGTCTGCAGAACCCTTATAATAGAAAAGGTATAGCCTCACTGATGTATGTCAACGAGTCTAAGAGTCAGGCGGTGGTCTTTGCCTATAAGGTGGATAACTACTACAGCATGCCCATCCCCCGCATCCGTCTGAAAGGTCTTTCTGCCGATGCCACCTATACGGTGACAGAGAAGGATGTGAAAGCTTGGCAGAATCCTTGCGACCTCAGTGGTAAGCGGTTTACAGGTCAGTTCTTAATGGAAGTCGGCTTGGAGATTCCCCTCGATTGGGATTATGCCTCTCGTGTTTTCGAGCTGAGACAAGATAGATAAAACGCTGGTCAAAGCGAGAGATGATAACCATAGACCTGGCTGTGATGAGTTTTCGTTTATTAAAGTAAGTAGTTATGGAAATTAGGAAATGGACGGTTGTTTTGGTTTGGATAGCCACTGCCTGTATGAATGCACAGAATGTGCGCGAAGTAACGAGGCTTGACGAAGGATGGAGATTTACACTTGGTAATGCTGCTGACCCTACTAAGGACTTCGGTTGTGGAACAGAGTATTTTAATTATCTGACGAAAGCAAATTCAATACACAATGAGGGACCGTATGCCGCGAAGTTCGATGATTCTATGTGGCAGGAGGTGAACATCCCTCACGACTGGGTTACTACACTGCCATACGCCCAGCCTGCAAGCCATTCACATGGCTACAAGACCGTGGGCTATAAATACCCAGAGACAAGTGTGGGATGGTATCGCAAGGTGATCAATATACCTGCTGAGGACTTCGGCAAGCATATCGCCCTACGGTTCGACGGCATCTTCCGCAATGCCCGAGTCTGGTTCAATGGTTTCTACATGGGTACAGAGCCCAGCGGCTATGCCACGCAAGTGTATGACGTGACTGAGTACGTGAACTATGGTGGCGATAATCTTATCTGTGTACGGGCGGATGCTACTCTGGAAGAAGGATGGTTCTATGAGGGCGCTGGTATTTATCGTGATGTGTGGCTGCTGAAATCGGCTGCCGTCAGTGTAGCTTCTTTCGGCACATTCGTATATGCTGATCTTAAAGCACCTTACGACAAGGCTGCTATCACCATAGAGACTGAGGTGAGCAATCATGCTTTGAAGACAAAGACCTGTACAGTGGAGCAACGGCTGCTGGATGCTGATGGCAACGAGGTGGGTAAAGCCGATGCTACATCACTTAACTTACAGGCCAAGCAGACATTAGGCAGTAAGCAGACGCTGACGCTCAATCATCCCCATCTATGGAGTACCACCGATCCCTATTTATATAAGGTAGAAACGACTATCAAGGTGGATGGCTGTATAACAGATATCTTTGAGACCACCATGGGCATACGCGATATTGTTTTCGATGCTGAACGAGGCTTCCTGCTCAATGGACAGCAACTGAAGTTAAAAGGCGTAAATATGCATCAGGATCATGCAGGTGTAGGTACAGCCATTCCTGATGCTCTTCAGGCATGGCGTATCAAACAGTTGAAAGCTATCGGCTGCAATGCTTATCGGGCTTCTCATAATCCAATGACACCAGCCCTGCTTGATATTTGCGACCGTGAAGGCATACTGGTTATCGATGAGAATCGTCTGTCGGGCATAAATACAGAGCATCTACGTCTTTTAGAAAATATGATTAAGCGAGACCGCAACCATCCGTCAATTATCCTTTGGAGCAATGGCAACGAGGAGTGGGGTATGGAGAACACTGTTCAGGGTACACGTATTGCTGCTGCCATGTGCGAATATACCCGCCTGCTTGACCCTACACGCCACTCTACTATGGCCAATGCTGGTGGAGGGGAGATGATCAAGGGTCTCGATGTGGTTGGATTCAACTATATCGTTCAGAACGATGTAGACAATCGTAAGAAACAGAACCACACATGGAAAATTGTTGGAACGGAAGAGACCACTGGCTGCGGTACTCGTGGCTGGTACTTTAAAGACGAGAAGCATTCTGGTCGGATGGTAAGTCTGAACCGTACCTTTGAGCAAAACTACGAAAACATCATAGAGCGCGGCTGGAAGTTCTACGCTGAACGTCCTTGGGCTGCAGGACTGTTTTACTGGACAGGTTTCGACTATCGCGGCGAGCCCAATCCGCTCAGTTATCCTGCCCACGACTCCGAATTCGGTATCTTCGATTATTGTGGTTTCCCTAAAGACGAGGCTTGGTATCTGCGGGCATGGTGGATGGATGACCCCGTTCTCCACATCTTCCCCCATTGGAATCTACAGGGTCACGAAGGCGAGGAAGTGGAAATCTGGGCCTATAGTAACTGCGACGAGGTAGAGCTGACTGTCAACGGTAAAAAACTGGGTCGTCAAACGATGCCCAAGAACGGCCATTTAAAATGGAAGGCTACATACAACCCCGGCAAAGTAGTTGCCACTGGCTATAAGAAAGGTAAGCATGTCATCACGGAGACCATCGAGACCACCAAGCCTGCATCGAAGATCATGCTGAAGGCCGACCGCCAGCAGATTACTGCCGATGGGTGTGATGTGAGTGTGGTAACTGTTGAGGTCCAAGATAGCAAAGGTCGCATCGTGCCCGATGCCTGTCCTGTGCTCAGATTCAAACTCGAGGGCAATGGCCGCATTCTTGGTGTTGGCAATGGTGATCCGTCGTATTTGGGAGAAGACCATCCTAAGACATCCAATTGCAGTGAGTTCACCATCCCAGCCTTCAACGGTTTGGCACAGGTCATTATCCAGAGCAGTCACACCGCAACGACCCTCCAACTGACCGCCACCGCCGATGGGCTGAAAATGGGAGTTCTGACTATTTTTGCAGGGGTTAAATAAACAATAGTAAAAATGAAAAGACAAGTTTTCCTTTTATTGGCCATTCTGGCCATGTTGCCCATAGGGGCGCAAATCAGGGGCAATAGTATTGTTGTAACTGTGGAGCCCGATCACCAAGACTGGAATTATTGTGTAGGTGAGACGGCCAGGTTCACGGTGGAAGTACGCCGCTCGGGCACACTTGTCAATGATGTCATCATAGACTATGCTGCTGGTCCAGAGATGTATCAGGATACCAAGAAGACCATTGAGCTTAAAGACGGCACGCTGAAGCTGACAGGAAAAATGACTTCACCAGGATTCTATCGCGTGGATGTAACGGCATACGTCGATGGCAAGGAGTATCGCGGAGCTTGTGCAGCCGCCTTTTCTCCCGAGAAATTGCAACCCTCGACAATGATGCCTTCCGACTTCAAGGAGTTTTGGGAGAATGCCATCAAGGAAGCAAGAAACACTCCGCTGGAACCTACGAAACGTTTGTTGGCAGAACGTTGCACAAAGGATGTAAATGTATATGAGGTTAGTTTCCAGAATGATCGCTGGAACTCGCGTATTTATGGTATCTTATGCGTACCTGCGAAAGAAGGCAGATACCCTGCCTTACTACGTGTACCAGGTGCCGGTGTGCGACCTTATGGAGGCGACATATGGACTGCCTCTCAGGGTGTCATAACGCTTGAAATAGGTATTCATGGGATTCCTGTGGCGATGGAGCAGAAGGTGTACGATAATCTGGCAAATGGTGCGCTGAACTGCTATTGGAATTACGGCATGAATGATCGTGATAAACACTACTACAAACGAGTGGTGCTGGGTTGCATTCGTGCCGTTGATTACATTGAACAATACACACCATGGAACGGCCGACAACTAGGTGTTACGGGCAGTTCACAGGGAGGCTTTCTGTCACTAGCCACTGCTGGACTTGACCGACGTGTTACCTGCTATGCCCCCGTTCATGCCGCTTTATGTGACCACACAAATTCGTTAAAGAATAAGGCCTGCGGCTGGCCACATTATTTTTATAATAAGGAAAAAAATAAAATGGCAGGAAAAGATAGCGATGATGTTGTAACGTCGCGCTATTACGACGGAGTGAATTTTGCGCGTCTGATTACCAACAGCCAGCATGGCTGGTTTTCCTTTGGTTATTGTGACGACGTAGTGCCTCCTACCACAGCTTGGGCTACCTACAACACGGTAACTGGACCTAAGGAGATCTCACCTTATCAAGCCACATGGCATTTCTGGTTCCAGGAACAGTGGGACGAGTGGGAAAGCTGGCTATTAAAGGAGTTAGAAGACTGAGACAGTTAATAAAAAAATCACTGGTAAGTGTCTTGAGAAGACTATGCATCAAGAGTATTCGAATTAAAACTATAACGATTATGAGTAATTATGAAGAGAAAGTAAAGGCTTTGAAAGCCCATCATGAAGAATTATTGAGTCGTAAGAATGAAACTATAAGCGGGGGGAATGGTATTTACGAAAAGTATAAGTTTCCAATTCTGACAGCTGCTCATGTTCCTTTGGAGTGGAAATACGACTTCAACGAACAGGATAATCCCTATTTGATGCAGCGCATCATGTGTAATGCTACATTGAATGCTGGAGCCCTGAAGTGGAATGGCAAATATGTGCTTGTGGTTCGTGTGGAGGGGGCTGATCGTAAGAGTTTCTTTGCAGTGGCAGAGTCGCCCAATGGTATTGATAACTTCCGTTTCTGGGACGAGCCCATAACGATGCCTGATGATGTGATTCCTGCTACGAACATCTATGATATGCGTATTACCCAGCATGAGGACGGTTGGATCTATGGCGTGTTCTGTGCTGAGCGTCATGACGACTCACAGCCTGGTAATCTCAGTGCTGCAACTGCCACGGCAGCTATTGCCCGTACAAAAGACTTGAAGACTTGGTATCGCTTACCTGACCTGAAGACAAAGAGCCAGCAGCGTAATGTGGTGCTCCATCCCGAGTTTGTAGATGGTAGATACGCCTTCTATACCCGCCCGCAGGATGGTTTCATTGATACAGGTTCTGGTGGTGGTATCGGTTGGGCATTGGTTGATGATATCACTCATGCTGAGATCAACGAAGAGAAGATTATTTATGAGCGCAAGTATCACACTATCACAGAGGTGAAGAACGGTGAGGGTCCGCATCCTATTAAGACCTCGAAAGGTTGGTTGCATCTGGCTCATGGCGTACGCGCCACAGCCAATGGTCTTCGCTATGTATTATATATGTATATGACATCTCTTGAAGATCCTTCCAAGGTCATTGCCCGTCCTGGTGGCTTCTTCCTGGTGCCTGAGGGTGATGAGTATCTGGGTGATGTGATGAACGTTGCCTTTGCCAACGGTTGGATTGCTGATGAGGATGGCAAGGTGTTCATCTATTATGCTACTGCCGACACCCGTTTGCACGTGGCAACCTCGACTGTTGACAAGCTGATTGACTATTGTATGAATACACCTGAGGACGGTTATATTACTGCAGCAAGTGTGGAAACGATCAAAAAACTCATCGCAAAAAATCGCCAATAATGAAGAAAGCAATTCTAATCGCTGTAGCGGCATTAGCAGTAGCAATGGCCGCATGCACAAGTAAGAAGTCAGCAGTGCTAGAATTAACTCAGGCACAGCAATTGGAGGAGCGTCTGGACTCTCTTCAACAGAAAGGTTATATGTCAGGACATCAGGACGATCCGTTCTATGGTGTAGGATGGGCCTATGAAGATGGCAAGAGTGATGTACTCTTGTCTGTAGGTGACTATCCTGCTGTGATGGGTTTCGAACTTGGTGGTATTGAGATGGGCGATGAGAAGAATCTTGACAGCGTTCCATTTACAAAGATCCATGACGAGTTGTTGGCCCATGTGAAACGAGGCGGTATTGTTACCGTTAGCTGGCATCCTCGTAATCCTATTACGACTGTTGAGGGTGGTGGTAGGGCAGGACAGGCCTATCCTGCGGGCTCTACATGGGATGTTACTGACTCAACAGTCGTCAAGAGTGTCTTGCCTGATGGAGCCAATGCGGAGAAGTTCCAGCTATGGATGAAACGTGTGGGTGACTTTATGGAAACCCTGAAGAATGATGAGGGTCAGCCCGTGCCCATCATTTTCCGTCCTTGGCATGAGAACAACGGCTCGTGGTTCTGGTGGGGACAGAATCTGTGTAGTGATGAAGAGTTTAAAGGTCTCTGGGACTTGTTGCAAGACTATATGAATGAGCGGGGATTTAGCAATCTGCTATGGAGTTATTCACCTAATCTTGACGGACATTGGACTACAGAACGTTTTATGCAACGATATCCTGGCGATGATCGTGTGTCGTTGCTTGGTATTGATGCCTATCAGGGGGGAAGTGAAGAGGATTTCGTCAATGGGCTTACGGCCGACTTCGATTTCCTGACTAAGTTTGCTAAGGATCATGACAAGCTCATCGCCCTGACAGAGTGCGGACTGAAAAATCTGCCTGATCCTACTTGGTATTCACGTGTGTTGAAGCCTATCATGGACAAATACCCCATCTGTTACTTCCTGCTTTGGCGCAATACTGAAGATCAGTTCTTCGGCCCTGTCCCAAATACGCCCTGTGGTGATGATTTCAAGAAACTCTACGAATCAGAAAACGTTTTGTTCCTGAAAGATATTCAATAACTAAATAGTATAGAAGAAATGACAGAGGTTAGCATCTTTAAACAGGAAGTGCGCGAGGTCTTGGAAAACAACATCCTCCGCTTCTGGATAGATCGCATGCAAGACAATGAGCATGGTGGCTTCTACGGACGCATCGACAATAACAATGTGTTGTATGCCGATGCTGACAAGGGCGCCATCCTGAATGCCCGCATCCTTTGGACCTTTTCAGCGGCCTATCGCGTGTTGGGTAAGAGTGAGTATCTCAAGATCGCTACTCGTGCCAAGCGGTATTTCATCGATCATTTCATCGATCCAGAATACGGTGGCGTGTATTGGAGTCTCGATTACAAGGGACAACCTAAGGACACGAAGAAACAATTCTATGCCATAGGTTTTGCCATCTATGGCCTGTCGGAATATGCCCGTGCCACCAATGATCAGGAGGCTTTGGAACAGGCCATCAACCTGTATCGTTGTGTTGAGGAACACGCCTTAGACAAGGAATATAACGGCTATATCGAGGCAATGACACGAAACTGGCAACCCATCGATGATATGCGCCTTTCAGAGTATGACGCCAACTATCCCAAGTCGCAGAACACCCATCTGCATATCATCGAGCCCTATGCCAACCTTTATCGCGTATGGCCTTCAGCGGGGCTGGGACAATCGCTACGGAATATCATCAGCATCTTCACAGAAAGGATTCTGAATCCAGAAACCCACCACCTCGATCTCTTCTTCGAGATGGACTGGACGCGTGGGGCTGGTCAGTTGGAGAGTTATGGACACGACATCGAATGTTCATGGCTGATGCATGAGGCAGCACTGGTGTTAGGTGATCAGAAAGTATTAAATAAGGTAGAACCTATTGTACAGATCGTTGCGAAAGCCTCGGAGAAAGGACTGAACCCCGATGGCTCGATGATTCACGAAGCCAACTTGACAGCAGGCACCAAGGATGATGACCTGCATTGGTGGGTACAGGCTGAGGCAGTCGTGGGTTTCTTCAACATCTACCAGCATTTCCATGATGAGGCTGCACTCGAGAAGGCCCTCCGTTGTTGGCAATATACGAAGGACAACCTGATTGATTACCAAAATGGTGAGTGGTATTGGAGTCGCCATCGTGATGGGTCGCTGAACACCGTTGATGACAAGGCAGGTTTCTGGAAATGTCCCTACCACAACTCCCGCATGTGCCTCGAACTGATAGAGAGACTGTCATAAGATTGTTGTCGGAATTTGCAATTCCGACACATTGAGTATAAGGATTTCTAATCCGAAACAATCGCAATAATGCAGAAAAAGACGCCACATCTCGTAGCGTCTTTTATCTTCAATCTTCAATCTTCAATTTTCAATAAAGGGTAGCCTCTTGGCTACCCTTGAAGTCAGTTCATGTTGAGGATATAGTCGATGAGGAGCGTCACGTCGTAGATGTTGATGAAGCCGTCTTCGTTGATGTCGGCCTCGGTGACGTGGAAGTTCATGGGCTCCATATCGAGGATGTAGTCGATTTCCAATGTCACGTCGTAGATGTTGACAAATCCATCATGGTTCACGTCGCCAAGGTGATATCCCTTTACTGTCCACGATGCCTCCGTATCATCGGCAGTCACCACATTTCCTTCGTCTGTTCCCAGAGAGATATTCGTTATCGTGGCCTGATATTCTCTCATTTCCACTGTCGATGCCGAGTTCACGGTAATGGTGAAGAGGGCACCCTCCGCGCCTGTCACCGTGGCGTTGGTGGAAGAGCATGTCAGGTGGTAAGTATTCTCGCCCGTCTTTTCCAGCGTGGCCTGCATTCCGTCGCAACGGCTGGCAAGGGCAAGGGAGTTGATATCTGGCGTGAAGCCGTTGGGGAAGGTGAGGTCCATCTCGAATGAACCATAGTCGTAGAAGTCGTCGTTGTCGAGACTCACCGTGATGGTTGTTTCCTCTCCGGGATCCAGTTCTTTGGGAGCAGCCGATGCACTGACCTCCTTCTTCTGTTCCACCACATTCTTGAATTCATTCCAGATGCTTGTCTCGGCGAAGATGCCGGTGCATCCTTCTGGCACGTAAAGCGTGGCATTCTTCCTGTTGGAGAATACATTGTTCTTGATGCTGATAGGTGTGGTGAAGTCTACTGCCACCTTCACGAGAGCGGTCGACTGGTAGAACGCCTGGGTGGCGAGGGTTGTCACGGTAGAGGGGATACGGATTTTCGTGAGTGCCTTGCACTGCTTGAACGCGTTCGACTCGATGCCCACCAGTCCTTCGGAGAGGATGACGCGTGCGAGTTTCGTACACCCACTGAACGCATCCGAACCGATGGTGGTGAGTGTGCTGGGCGTTTCCACGTTGGTGAGTATGGTGCATCCCGAGAAAGCCGATGCGCCGATAGTTGTCACGCCTTCGGGGATGACGATGGAGGTCAGTGCGGTATTGCCGTAGAAGGCATTCGTGCCGATGGCGGTCACCGACGATGGGATGACGGTTGATGCCGCCCCAATCAACAATGTGTTGGTGTTCGACTTGATGATGGCGTTGCAGTCCTCGCGAGAGTCATACACTGCGTTTTCTGTCGCTACTTTGATGGTGGAGATGGAAGAACAACTCCTGAATGCGCTGGCAGAGATGCTGGTCACGCTTGCCGGTATGGAGAGGTTGGCCAGCGACTTGCAGAAACTGAACGCGTAATTCCCGATGGTGGTCAGTCCTTCGTGCAACGTCAGGCTGTTGAGGAGGATGCAGCCGTTGAAGGCATAACTGTCGATGGTGGTCACCGATGCAGGTATGTCGATGGTGGTGAGGGCGGTACATCCATAGAAGGCGCTACCGCCGATGCTTGTCACCTGTTGGGGCAGCGTGATGCGCTTCAGGCTGGTGCAGTCGTAGAACTCCTGGGAGTTGATCTTTGTCAGACCGGTGAAATACTGCAGTTCGTCGAAAGACTCGATGTTGGTGCCTCCGAAGACTGTGCCGAGGCTGGTCACCGAGGCGGCTTCCTCCATGCTGATTTCTCCGTCATGGTTGTCGTCCCAGTGCAGCAGGCAATAGTCTTTCACTTTGCTGTCGTTGAATGCGATGTTCTCACCCGTGGCTGTCAGCGAGAGTATGAGGCCAAACATCATGAATACCGTTTTTCTCATATTTTATAAATCATGTAATAGCAGTACATAAATCCCTTTAACTACTTTTTTGTTCTACCTTACGGGATGATACGACAAGAAAAGCCTATAACTTTTTACAGGCTTTCCTTGTCGTCAGTGCCGCTCTATGACGTCACGCCTTATCAATCGTCCCAGAGGCTTCTTGGGGTGCTGAACTCGTCCTCATCGAACGAAGAGGTGTTGGCGTCAACGGTACCAGGGTTTTGTGTTCCATGTGAGTCCTGGGTGCCCTCTCCTTCGAGAATGTTTTCTGCACTGATGATAACGATGTCTGTCAATGGCGCAATATACTTCTTTTCCATAATTCTGAAAACTTGTTTGTTTTTTTGTTTATTTTGAAAAATGGGCTGGAATGCCAATTTTCATTTTTCAATTTTCAATCGGGCGTAGCCCGTACATTATTTAATTACCACCACCTTGTTGTTGTGGATATAAGCGCCCCTGATGGGGTTCTCCACTTTCACGCCCTGGAGCGTGTACCAAGCGTCTTTCTCTGTGGCTTCTTTGGTGACGTGGATGGCGTCGATGCCGTCAAGTTCGTCCTCAAACAGGCTCGAGAGCACCACCATGTTGTCGCTGGGTTCAGTGAGGTGGTCTTCAAGGGTGAAGTCTGGCATCTGGTCGGAAGTTTCGTTGTGGTTGTTAAAGCGTATGATGGGGATATGTGCGTAGGCACGGTTCAGGCGGAGCAGGCCCGGGGTGAGACGGCGCCATTTCATCACCGACTTGTTGAAGCCGAAGTTGCGGTACTCCTTGTTCGAGGTGTAATGACCACCGGTGTAGTTCTCCTCGTTGTCGTAGACCCAAGGGTAGACGGGTGCCACTGGACAGTCGTCGCCATACGAGCCCTCGAGCATGTTGATGTCGTCTTCCTCCCAGGAGAAACGTCCTGCCTCATAGCGGTCGCCGGTGTGGGGATATTCCCTCGACAGGTCATAGTCATGGCCTTTGTAGGCGTCGAATATCAGGAAGGCGTCTTCGTTGATACCCTTCGAATAGAGCACCACGCCTGTGTTTTCGGGGATGTAACTGAGTGCTTTCACCTCATCGCCGTCGCTGTCGAGCGGACGGAGCGGACGGAGCAGCAGTTGTCCGCCGATGGTCAGGCGGGCATAGGTGGTCTTGCCTTCGTCGTCGCTGTCTTTCAGTTTATAGCCTTCGTTGGGGTCGTTCTCATTGACGAGCACCCACTCACCGTTCTTGTCTTTCACGAAGTCCCACACTGTCGACACGTAGTCGATGGCACGGTAGGCGGTAATGATGCTGGGAAGGAGCACGGCACCGTCGCCGAATGTGCGGCTGTAAGTACGCAGGAATTCACCCTCTTCAATAATCTCGCCGTCGCCGGTGCTGAGGAACTCCAGCCAACCGTTACCCTTGTAGTTGTTCAGGTTGTATTGGGAAGCGAGGCCATTGGGCAGTTCTGCTACGTTCTGTCCCCTTGCGGGAATGTATCTCCAGTATTTCAGCAGGTTGCTCTGGCGGATGACGGCGTTGGTCTTGTACTCGCCCACGAAGAAGTCGAAGTTCGACTTGTAAGGAGCGCTGGCGTTGTCACCCTTCGGGTAGATGAGTTTGCAGGCTTCGGGAATGCGGTCGAGGCGTGTCTGCACGTGTGTGACGTCGTAGTCGAAGGCGGCATTCTCACACCAGCACTTCGTCACGTCGGTGCCGTTGCAGTATTTGATTTCCACCACCTTGATGTTGCGTGCGTTGTAGAATGCGCCACCACCGGCTGCAGTGCCGTCGTTGCTGATTTGGTTGGCACCTCTGATCACCTTCTCGTGTGTACATATAATTACGCTTTCGAGCGAAGTGCACTCGCTGAAGCACTGGTAGGCCAGCAAGTTCAGTTGGTGGCACTGGCTGAGGTCGGCCTTCACGATGGGGGTGCGCTGGAAGGCTTCTGCCTGTATCTGGGTGATGGTGGTGGGGAAGTCCACGCTGGCGAGTTTCTTGCAGTCGCGGAAGGTCTGCTGGCGGATTTTCGAGAGTTTCAGTTTCGAGAGGTCGAGGGTTGTGATGTTGCTCTCCATGAAAGCGCATTTGCCAATCTCGGTCACGGTGGAGCCAAGAGTGAGGTTCTCGATTTTTGAGCCCATGAATGCTTTGTTGCCGATAGCCTTGATGCCTTCCGAAATCACCACCTTTTTCAGGTTCGCTGAATAGTTCACCAACTCACCGGGAACATAGGTGAAGTTTGGGGAATTGGCAGGGAAGACGATGCCGCTCAGGCGGTCTTCCTCACGCGCCTTGTCGAGGTTGAAGGTCTCACCCCACATCGGCTCATAGGAGAATGTGGTGGTGGTGTTGTCGAAGTCCTGTACATTGATGTTGTCTGTTACTGATTTGAACTTGCTCACCAGGCCCTTGCAGGCAGAGAGGTCCAGTTCTACGGGGTCTTGTCTTGATGCGTACTTGATTACAAGTTCGCCCGCTTTTTGCATGTTCTTGTTCTTCCATTCGCCGGTGAGCACAATCCTGTCCACCATGCCGGCATTGAGGTTGAGGTAGTTGAGGTCGCTGGGGTTAATGCCGTCGTTGTTGGCGTCGTAGGGGTCGGCCACATACACATAGTTCACCGTCAGGGTCTTGGTGGCGTAGTCGTATGAGCCTGTGATTCCTGCTCTGGAAGTCATAACCAGAGATAACAATGCTAATACAGTAACAATCTTTTTCATTTGTGGTGTTGGGTTATGAATAGTTGAATAGTTGATGAATCGAAGTGGTTGATAATAAATTTGGTGGGGTTAATTCAGTACTTTGATGCTGATTTTTCCTTTTATTGGTATACCTATTGAGCGGGGGTTCCCGGTTGACATCGGTTTCGCTCTTGGATTGTCATGTGGCACAACCGCTGTGTGCGCACACCGAACTTTAGACGCAAAAGTAGATTTTTTTTTCTGTGTGCCCAAACAACAGTTTTGATTTTTTAGATTTTTTAAGGTTTTAAGGCTTTCTTTTAATATTTATTTCAAAAATTGACAAAATTTTACTTGCCGGCAGATGATTTTTTCTGATGTGGTCAATTCTGGTCGTCTGGTGATGGCGGTGTCAGGAGAGTAGGGTAGGGGGTAGGTGTGATATGCCGCCAAACTGCATTTCTTGTGGAAAATCGGTTGTTTTTACGACGATTTGATTGTTTTGCAGATATTTATGTGCGAATTCGAATTCGGAAAAATTGCATTTTAGATAATCGATTGTCCTCCTTAACATGTTGTAAATCAGTGAAAACTTGCTCCTGTAGGCTTGGCTCATAGTCGTAAAAATAGTTCGTTCTTTCTTTTTTAGACAAATTTTGGCTGTCAGGCATGAGTTGAACAGAAATATTGTTATGTTTTCATTTTTTAACAACAATATTGTTAGATGGCAACTGCTCGGCACTCGACGAAAAAGTCCACTTTATGTTCGATTTCAACCTAGTAAGTAAAAGTATCATCTAACCATGCTTTTGACTTTTTTTTGATACCGCAATTTTGAAAAACTCTCTTCTGTTTTGCTATGCGCTTCAGTCGGCAGCCGCAGTGCCTCTCTCTCTCTAATTCCCTTTTGCCTTCCTTTCAACTCCTGAAAGTTCTTTTTTCCATTCGATTCCTTTTCAGGCAAATATTTTTCCGTTTGTAAAATATTTTTAATGCGTTTTCCGCTTGACATTATCACTTGATAGTTGACAAACCTGCTTCCTTACTTTTTGACCAAAAAAGGTGTGTTTTTTACTATATGTTATACGCCTAAAAGAGAATGCATTTTGCTTATAAATACGGAAAATATACTTTTTCTGGTCAAAATACTGCCAATTTTGTAATGATTTCTGATGAATTTAACCTTTTTCGAAAAAAAATGCCGCAAATACTTTCGTAAATAAAAAGAATACATTATTTTTGCACAGAAAATCGATAATAAGCGTCAATTGCGTCTGCGCTTAAGCACTCAATGTAGGGATCGCGTAACTTGTCTTCGTCAAATTGCTGACATTATCCCACCCTCTTGAGCACACTCTACCCCAACCAGTGTAAATGGTTGGTGTCTATAGCGAAAAATATTGACAACCCTATATGATAGAATGAGTGAGATGAGAAAAGAGAAAATCCAATTGACCACAAAAGGTACGCCACCTTAACCAACGGCAAGCGATAAGCATTGAATGACCTAATAAGCCGCATGAACCATCAAATATGCCGGTAACCTCTCACGACAAGAAAATGTTCTTTGAAACCACTACCAGAGTCTAATTTAGGCGAAAACCATCAGGCTGCAAAACAAAAACGGCTTGTTGGCGCTCAACAAGTAGGAAACGGGCGAACGTAGCAAGGAAAACAGTCTTGTCGAAATCAAAATACCTGAAAAATCATTTTTATAATAATTAAATCCAAATTTTAAGATGAAGAAATTTTTTACTACTCTTCTGCTGATGGGAGTCGCCCTATGTAGTTGGGCGACCATCACTGAAAGTTCGGATGGGACAACCGTCACCCTCAACTATGTGGATGATGGCAATTCCAACGATCAGAATTTCAGTCTTTCCAACAGAAACGCCACAACGATTGTGTTGACTGGCGATTGGGCCAACAAAGATCTCAACACACTTGACAAAGTTATTGATCAATGCCAAAACAATGTATTCCTTGACATGAGTGCATGCGAAGGCTTCGTCTCTAAAATTAAGTACACTGGAACCGGAGAAACCATTGATTGGACGAGCAATGATTTCATTTATCTTCCCGACCCCAACAACCCTGAGACGGTGCAGAGAACTGGAACTGCAACGGAGTCTGCTGTATATTATAACACTTGGGCTCTTGACGGTAATGGACAGCCCCAAAATTGGGCCACACCATATACTGGAGACGTTATTGAAAATAATGGCAGGTATTATGAAAATAATAATGGCCAACAAGGCAATGAACTTGTTAAGTTTACAATCTATCTCGATGAGAAAGGCAAAGAAGTGCCGTCGAATAGTGTTACCGAGAACCCTGATGGCACATTCTCTTACTCCTTCACCGAAACCCTTGACACCACACCTTTCAAATTCAAGGATGGTAACTTCAATAGTGCTTCCAAGTTGAATGGCATTGCATTCCCTGACACCGAGAACTTCACAGCCATCCCAGATGATCTGTTCAATGAAAAGACTAATTTGAGGACCGTGGTTTTAGGTTCTTCTGTGGAATGGATTGGCAATAATGCGTTTAGAAGAACAGGTTTGACCAGTTGTAACTTTCCTGCAAGTCTGAAGGTGATTGGAAGTGAGTCTTTTGACAAATCAGGTTTGACAGCAGTAGACCTCAGTGCTTGCACATCTCTTGTGGCCATCAAATACGAGGCCTTCGAAGGTACCTCTACTATTCAATCTGTCACATTCCCTCCTGGAAGCAACTTTACCTTCCTCGGCAATGATGTATTCAAGGAACTTACCAGTTTGGAAACTGTGGACATGTCTATGTGTACAGGCATCACGGAATTCCAGAGTAAGTTAAATGACAATTCTACTTTCAAGACATTCTATGGTTGTACTGGTCTTAAGACCGTCATTCTTCCTCCCAATCTGACAGCAGTACCTGATGACGGTGGCATGGGTGTGTTCAATGGATGCGGTAATATTGAAACGTTGACGTTCACAGGTACACCTGTCTATGATGGTTGCACACTCACAAACCCATGTACTATTGGAGAGAATGCTTTTGCTTTTAACACCAGTCTTAGTTCAATCACCCCTTCCAAGAATATTTCATACATTGGTTATCAGGCATTCCATTCTGCTGCCATTGAAGAAATCAGCATTCCCGCTTCAATGGAGGAACTTGCAAAACACAGTTTCTATGGCTGTACAAAATTGACCACTGTCATCTTCGAGGAATTTGACAGTCAATATGGAACCTGCGACGGAGCAGAAACAAAACTCGCCGGTGAACAAGGCAGTGGTGGTCAAGGCCAAGGTGCCTTCGAGGAGTGCCAAGCCATTACAGATGTTTACATCAACACCATGGCAGAACTCCAATGCTTAAACAATGGATTCGACCAGGATATTACATGGGGTGCAGGCGATGCTGGTGCTAATTTTGCCACCCTTCATTTCCCGAAGGAGAAGACTGAGCATTATGTCAACCTCTCGCATTATCTGACCGACGCAATTGTTACCGACCCAGGCTTGTTCCATGAATGGTTGGAGGATCATTATGATCAGGCCATCAATCCTCACAAGAATGGCTGGTATGAGTTCATCAATTCAGGTCCCACTGTTCCTGATGGTCCCGAATATCAATCCATCATTCTCCGCACATTCAGCGATTACGATTATGCATATCTTGTTCCCCAAGGTCTCAGGGCTTACGTGGTCAACAAGGTCGAGAAGCAAACTAGCAGCGACAACTACGAAGTGACCCTGCAGCGCCTCAATGTCATTCCCAAGCGTACTGGTGTCATCCTCTACGGTCATCCCAATGGCAGAACTCAGGATGGCAAGCCCGCATTGGTCCTGACCCCAGTGAAATTCTTGGAGACAGGCGATCCGCTTTATGATCAAAAATATGTGGATGACGTGTTAGTTGATTGTGATATTGAGTATAATGAGGATGGCACTATGGTAGTACAGGACACATACAGGGGTCCAGATCAGGGTGCTGCTCTCTGCCGTGCCAACTGGGGTGATCTCGATGATGCTCACGCTATCTATAAGAACTATCTGGAGCCCATCCTCTCTGCTGACGGTTCTAGGGTGGACATCAAGCCATACGAGACAATTAAGGTGGGTAATGTCAAAAAGGTTACATTCCGCAACTTCGCATTGGGCCGATACACGAGCACGGATTATTTCTCCAAGGATGAATCTACTTTGAACGATGAAACGAACTTTGTGGGCTTCTTCCGTATGAAACCTCAGAGTTACAAGAGCGGATATGCATACTTGCGTCTGACCGGCGATGTGGACGAAAATGGTGTCGCTCTCACCAAGCCTGAATTCAACGTAGCCGATGGTGGTGAAATCCTTGTCAAGCCAGATGAGCCAGCAGTAGATAAGCCTAATCATGTTTATCCATATTATTGGGAAGTCATGATTAAAGACGGAGAACCTTATGATGCACGAGCAAATGTGGGAAATGAAACATATAATCCCAAAGGCTGGTGGGATGATAAAGCAAAGCCTGTAGCATTTGATTGGAGAGAATACACTTTGAGTTGGGGTGACCGCTCCCAAGCCCTCGTGGATCCAAATAGTTCTGCGAAATATTTCGGAGAGTTTGAGGAAGATGCCGACGGTGTCGTGAAAATTGTGATTCCTGCTGGCAATGAGGATGGTGAGTACTACACACTTCAGGGCGTGAGGGTAACCAACCCCACAAAGGGTGTTTACATCCAAAACGGTAAGAAAGTGATTATCAAGTAATCTCAATGTAAAAAAATAGAAAAATGAAAAAGAACTATCAAGTTCCAGAGACTGTGATTTGTGAGATGGAAATCTCTATTCGTATTCTTGAAGACTCAGGAAAAATTGGCCAAGACGGCAACTTGACCAATGAGACCACTTTCGATGAGAGTGAATTGCTTTCAGATACACCATCCAGCATTTGGGACGACTAATCTGATCCATTGGATATGGACTAAACCAGTTCATTCTGGTTCCTAATAAAGAAGAAAGCCTGTAGGCATTTGTCTATAGGCTTTTCTTCTATTATCTTTATTCACTTAGTTTTTCGACAATGAAAAAAGTATTTTTGCTGGGCATTATGCTTCTTGCCACGCTCTGTATTGAGGCTGCCACCCCCTATTGTGTGCTCTCGGGAAGCACACTGACATTCTACTACGACGACAACAGACCCTCTTCTGGCACGACATACGACCTGGTATATAGCAACGACCAGCCCAAATGGGTAGCCAAGGCATCGTCGGTCAAGACCGTGGTCTTCCACTCTTCTTTCGCAGATGCAAGACCGACAGATGGCTCCAGTTGGTTTTATAACATGAGCAACCTGACTTCCATACAGGGATTGTCCTACCTCAATACATCCGAAATGACCTCGATGGCACGCATGTTCTACAAGTGTTCGAGTCTGACTTCACTCAATCTCAGCAGTTTCGACACTGAAAAGGTGGACAATATGGCGGGTATGTTCTACAACTGTTCGAATCTCACCCAACTGACCATTGGAAATTTCAAAACAGGAAAAGTGGTCCGAATGAACGGTATGTTCAGTGGCTGCAGCAGTCTCACGACGGTGGATGTCAGCAATTGGGACGTATCACTTGTGGAAACGATGAACGCCATGTTCCGCAGTTGCAACAATCTCACCACACTCGATGTGAGCAAATGGCAAACCAATGCCCTGCTCAACATCGGTTATATGTTCTATCAATGCTACAAACTGCAAGCGATTGATGTCAGCGGTTGGGATGTCTCAAATGTGAGCAACTGCCATTATGCGTTCTATGGCTGTGAGAAAGTCTCTCAACTTGATGTAAGCAATTGGAATACCCCACTATTCTATGACACTTCATATCTGTTTTTCAATTGCGCCAGTTTGAAAACCCTTGATATGAGCAAGTGGGACATGTCCTCGGTGGCCTCAACAGAAAAAATGTTCAATTATTGCTCCAGCCTCACTTCCATCAACATGAGCGGATGGTATACTGACAATTTGGAGAAAATGAGAGAGATGTTCAGCGGATGCTCCAGCCTGACAACCCTTGACATGAGTCACTTCAACACCTCACGCGTCACAGACATGACCAATCTTTTCTGCAACTGCACCAGTCTGGCAAGCGTGGATGTAAGAGGTTGGGATGTGTCACAAGTTACCGACATGTCGTATATGTTTTATAATTGCAAGAGTCTGACAACCATCGACCTTACCAAGTGGAACACTCAGAAATTGGACAATACGTTGTATATGTTTGACGGCTGCTCCTCAATGACTGAACTTGACCTCAGCAAGTTGAACGTGAACAAGGCTAATAATGGGTATAACATGCTTCACGGTTGCACCAAACTGACCAAACTGAGCGTCCACCCCTCCATGGAATCGCTTGACCCCAAAGCCTGCGCCGGTGTGGGCACGGAAACCGACCCCTGCACACTGGTGGTGCCAAAGGGATTTGAATTTCCGGAGGATACCGACACGACACAACGCGTGTTTATGTGGTGTGGTGGTTATTTCACCCTTGGCGGATATATGTATATCCTCGGCGACGTGAACCACGACGGCTTCGTGAACATCTACGACGTGACGTTGATGATTGACTACATCCTGGGTCTCGACCCCGAAAACTTCCACGTTACCGAGGCCGATATCAATGACGACACTTTCGTCAACATCTACGACGTAACGCTCCTCATCGACATCATCCTCAACAAGGAATAACAACAGCAAATCGTTTCTTTAACGAACACGAATCAACCGAATCTACACGAATAAGTATTGAGCATCATTCGTGTAATTCGTGTGATTCGTGTTCGTTTTTTATACATTGCCGCTGCGCGGCGAAGATAGGAGGCGCCTCGGAATCGAAAATAAATTTTGATTTATTTTGCGCTTCTCTCGGCTTTCACTATATTTGCCACTGCGTGGCGAAGATAGGATGCGCCTCAACAAAGCAAAACAAAAACTTCGTATTTTGTTTTGCTTTGTCTTCGGTTTGCACTATCTTTGGCTTCGCCCAATATAGGATGCGCCTCGGCAATGAAAACAAAAACTTTGTCTTTTGTTTTGCATTGCGCTCGGCTTTCACTATCTTTGTTGAAAATATAGTGTTTGTTGAAAAACATTGCCATCATGCGCACTTTATTATCAGCATTTCTCAGTTTCATCCTCATGATGATACCCATAAAATCTAACGACA
>JAEEGJ010007199.1_pt1 | contig 32246 bp, 28 predicted proteins | sample 8958761 | NCBI WGS metagenome assembly JAEEGJ01 (sample SAMN16246546, study PRJNA631951) | gut metagenome | biome: gut microbiome; feature: rumen; material: RS-attached | host: Bos | place: Iran: Karaj | collected 2018-10
CGTACGTGCAGAAACATCGAATACGCAAGGAATCAGCTCACCGGCAATCTTGTACATGTTAGGAATCATCAGGAGCAGACCCTGAGAAGCGGTGAATGTAGTGGTGAGAGCACCAGCCTGCAGTGAACCGTGAACGGCACCGGCAGCACCAGCCTCTGACTGCATTTCCTGAACTGAGACGGTCTGGCCCCAGAGGTTCTTGCGACCACGGGCGGCCCACTCGTCAACGTGCTCAGCCATAGGTGAGCTCGGGGTGATGGGGTAGATAGCAGCTACCTCCGAGAACATATAGCTCACATGAGCTGCAGCCTCGTTACCATCACAGGTGATAAATTTCTTTTCTTTAGCCATTTGTTTAGAATATAAATAATACAAATATTTCCTGAATCAATACCTAATAATTAGTATTTGTTTTTAATCGCTGCAAAGTTACTAATAATTCTGTGAATTGCAAAGCGGTAATTGAAAAATAATACTAAAACGTTTGCGTTTTTGATAAAATGTTTAATATAGGAAGCCTAATAACCATAAAGGGATTTGGTTGTCCTTGCCAATTTCAGTATTGTATCTTGCATAAATCGTATCGCTCGTATACTTTATTTTATTACGTGAGGTGGCATCGCAGATGCGAAACTTCAGATGGCCGTCAACCAGATAAAATGGACCGTGCCCCTCTTGATTTACTTTATGATCTTTCCATAAAGAGTTGACGAAAAAAGTCTCCATCGCCGTTTGTTTGTCAACATGGATAGGGTAGATCGCATAGAGTAGGTTAGAGTTATGAAGCATCACCTTAGAAGGTTTCTTTGGAAATTCCTCCCCCTTTGGATAAAGCATATTTAATAAACGGGCGTCAGTGAGATACTTGATGTAATTCATAACCGTCGCACGGCTTGTCTCAATGTCATGGGCCAATTTACTGACATTCGGTGCTTTAGGGCCATCTTCTGCCAATTGATAGAACAGTTTCTTAATCTTCGTCAGATATTTCAGTTCAATCTGTTTGATGAGAAGGATATCTACCTCGGTCATCATATTCATCGTCTTCAGAAGGTTTTCACTGTAGTTACGATGTTCTTGGAAGAATGGATAGAAACCATGATGGATATAATCCTGAAAATAACGATTAGGTGAAACCTTAGGCAGAATATTTTTAATAATTCGTTCGTGATTATTTAGAATTTCTTCCAAAGAATAAGGTTGGAAGTCGTTGTTAGTCAATAAGTTAATAAACTCGCGAAATGAAAAGCCTCGTAGGTTATATGACTTTACAATACCATTTAATTCAGGGTTCTCATCCTTCAGTCGCATTACGCTAGAGCCAGTAAAAACGATTTTGAGTGTAGGGAAAATGTCGTAGCATTTTCGTAGTTGTGATGACCAGTCGGGCTGTTTAAAAACCTGATCAATGAGCAGAACACGGCCACCATGATTAACAAATTCACCAGCGAAATCTGCAATGCCATGTCCCTGGAAATAGAAGTTATTCATGTTGATGTACAAACACTTACGATTCTGAATGTCAAAATGCTCTTTAGCATATTGCAACAGAAATGTCGTTTTACCGACTCCGCGAGTTCCTTTGATTCCAATCATACGGTCGTTCCAGTCGATTTCATCCATGAGAGTTCGACGAACGGGTGCGTTGACATGTTCAACTAAATAGCGATGAGTTCTGAAGAAAGCCTCCATCTATTATTTGTTTATAAAACGTCCACAAAGGTACAAATAATAATCGTAATTGCAAAGCAGAGATAGCAAATTATCACAATTTTACATTATTTTAGCATTTGTGGTTGCTTTTCTGTTTTAGTGTTCTATCAAACAATCAGCATTATGATAAATAGTTGGATTATAATTATTTTTCGTAATAACAAAATACAGATATTGTTTTTGTAATATCAATGTTATTTTGTATCTTTGCAAACAAAACATATCAATTTATTTAAAACAAAACTAAATTCCAAAAACAAATGAAACAAAAAATTCTATTAATTACGATGTTACTTGGAAGTGCTAATTGTTTTGCGCAGAAGCCAGCAATTCCACGCGATGCAAAAATTGAAGCAAAAATTGATAAAACACTTTCAAGAATGACACTGGACGAGAAAATCGGTCAGATGCTTGAACTAAACCTCGACGTAATGGGCAAAATGACTGTCGAGAATGCGCAGGTTGACCGTGATAAAGTTCGCTCTGTCATGCAACAATACGGTCGTCCGGAAGCTGAGACGGATAAGATCCTAAACATGTCGGATGCACAGATTATCGAACAGTTAGGTAACTATCCTGTAGATATTTATAAAGGTGACACAAAACGTATTTGGAAGTTAAATGAGACTATGCTTGACACGCTCATTTCAAAATGGAAAGTGGGTTCAATTCTGAATGCTCCTGGTACTCGTGCGCCAAGTGTTGAACAATGGCAGCAATGGATATCACTCATCCAGAAGAAATCGATGAATTATCTGGGTATTCCCGACATTTACGGTTTGGACCATAACCACGGCGTGACTTATACGCAAGGTGGTACGCTCTTTCCCCAGCCTATCAACCTTGGTGCCACTTTCAATACCGAACTAGCTCGCTTGGGTGCTGAGATTACAGCCTACGAAAGTCGTGCAGCCAATTGTCCGTGGGTATATAATCCTGTAGTGGATCTGAGTCGCGATCCCCGCTGGCCACGTGTCTACGAGAGTTTTGGCGAAGATGCTGTTGTCAATTCTAAGATGGTTATGGCTGAAATCAAGGGCTATCAGGGTGACGATAACAACCACATTGACCGTTTCCATGTGGGTACGAGCACAAAACACTATTTTGCTTATGGCGCCCCTTGGACTGGTAAGGACCGTACCCCAGCCTATCTGTCTCCCCAGATGTTACGTGAAAAATATTTTGAACCATTCAAGGCCGCAGCTCTTGCTGGTACGCTGACCATGATGGTCAATTCGGCCTCAATTAACGGTGTTCCCGTACATGCCTGTTATGAATACATGACAAAGTGGCTAAAGGAAGATCTGCAGTGGGATGGTTTTCTGGTAACTGACTGGGCAGACATTAATAATTTGTACACGCGTGAAAAGGTAGCCAAGGACAAGAAGGACGCCATCCGTATAGCCATTAATGCAGGAATCGATATGTCAATGGATCCGTACAGCGTGGAGTTCTGTGTTCTGCTGAAGGAACTGGTACAGGAAGGAAAAGTCAGTATGAGTAGAATAGATGATGCCGTGCGTCGTATTCTGCGTGCTAAATACCGCCTTGGATTATTCGATGAACCTAACACTGGTGGCAAAGGCTTCGAGAAGTTCGGCTGCGAGGAGTTTGCCAAAGCCTCTCTGCAAGCTGCTGAGGAATCTATGGTACTTCTGAAGAACGACAACAATATACTGCCACTATCACCTATTACCAATCACCTATCACCCAAGATTTTCCTCACTGGTCCCAATGCCAATCAGATGCGCTGTCTGCATGGTGGATGGAGCTACACATGGCAGGGCTCTAAAGCCGAGGATCTCTCAGAGAAATACAACACTATCTACGAGGCTCTTTGCAATAAGTATGGCAAGGAAAACATTATCCTGGAACAGGGTGTGACCTACAATGAGAATGGTGCCTACTACGATGAGAACAAGCCTGAAATCGATAAAGCTGTTTCAGCTGCTGCACAAGCTGATGTTATCATCGCCTGCATTGGTGAAAATTCATATACTGAGACGCCAGGTAACCTGACCGATTTGTGGCTCAGCGAGAACCAGCGTAACCTCGTAAAGGAACTGGCCAAGACGGGTAAACCTATCGTCCTCGTGCTGAATGAGGGTCGCCCACGACTGATTGCTGATATCGAACCTTTGGCTAAAGCTGTCGTCGATATCCTGATTCCAGGTAACTATGGAGGTGATGCTTTGGCTAACCTGCTGTCTGGCGACGTGAACTTCTCAGGAAAAATGCCCTATACCTATCCACGTGAAATCAACTCTCTGAACACCTACGACTACAAGGTTTCTGAGGAAGTTGGCACGATGGCAGGCGCCTACAACTACGACGCAAAGGTTAGCCTGCAGTGGCCCTTCGGCTACGGACTGAGCTATACCGACTTCGAATATTCGAACTTGAAGGTCAGTGCATCATCATTCTCAGCTGATGATATCCTCACTGTCAGTGTCGACGTGAAGAATACAGGAAGTCGTGCAGGTAAGGAGGCCGTATTGTTATACACCAGTGATCTTGTGGCAAGTATCGTACCTGACAATAAGCGTCTGCGCGACTTTACTAAAGTATCATTGGAGCCTGGAGAACAAAAAACCGTTACCTTCAGCCTGCCTGCCAAGAATCTTGCTTTTGTTGGTGCTGACTGCCGATGGACATTGGAAGAAGGTGAATTTGTTATCCGTATAGGACGCTTGTCACAAACCATCAACTGTACAGAGACAAAGGTTTGGGACACACCGAATATTTAATACATGTCAGCTTTGGCAAAAGCTAAAAAATCCGACCGATACTACGACTATATGCCGGCGATATACTATCAATGGTAAAGTCGTAGTAGAGGTTGTCCTCATCGATATTAACGAAATGCTTTGTTCCCTGAATGGAATCCTTTGATGTTTCCCAGATGATGCGTTCAAAGCGCGTGCTGTCTTCAACAATGGGCGTACGCAGCAGACAGTCGGAAAAATAATAGTCATATACAACGGTAGTGTCCTGAACCTCGCCCATTACCACATCGTCAGCGTATCCTGTGACAAGTGTGTTGGTACACTTCAGCAACATCGGTAATGACTTTTTGGCATTGACGAAATGAAGTGCATAGCCACGATTGGCAGAGAACGGATAGAACTGTGCCAGTGTACAATGGTCTACGATGGCCTCACAGCCTTCTAGTGACAAACAATCGCCAAAGGTGTTGGTCAACTGACAATAACTCAGCGTCACATGGGACTGGCGTGCAGAGAGTCCAACACCGCTACTGTTATGAATAATGGAATTGGTTAGAACAACACTTGAACTGTCACATATCAGAGCGTCAATAGCATTTCGAATCTCACAATTTACAAGGACGTTGGCTTCCGATGGTGATGTAAGGGTTATACCTAGCCACTGGCCACTCACACGATCGTAAGGCAGGTATGGAAACATACGGTCAAGGCGGTCTCCGCGGAACAGGCAACCATCTGCCAGCAACTGTCCTTTTACCAGAATACCTGCATCATCGTGGAAGTAAAGTTCAGTATCGCGGATAGTGAGCGTTACGTCAGGAGCAACCTCTATGCCTTTCCCATATAAAATAATAGGTACGCGTGACGAAATCACTGTATCGTGATGAATGGTGAGTTCGCTTAACTTCAAAGCATCCCAGCTGAAGGTGCGCAGATTGACACGCTGCTCTACCCCACTCTCTAATGTCAGCAATAGATTATCTTCGATGAGTTGAGGTTCCTTGGAATGCACTTCACGGGTAGTTACCTCGACAAACACCAGCAAACTGTCACCTTTACGGATCTCGAAATCGGTACCAACAGGATCAAGATAAGTGCCGTCGACATTGACACGATAACCAGACTGCGTACCACGCTCCAAACGAGCAGTACGAATGCGTATGCCGTCAGACGATTCATTATGAATCCAGAACGTCTTAGTGGCTGAAGGAACCGTACTGAACAAAGTATCAAACTTGATGGTGTCCGACGTAAACGTCAGGCGGTCTCCCCTATTGATACCAAACGAATCATTATCGGTACAAGCCGTCAGCAGAGCTGATATCAGGAATAGAAAAATGAAAAGTCGTCTTATCATACAAAGATAAAACGACTTTTTCCGCAATTTATTTTTTACCTTGTTACTTTTTTACCTTTTTTTACTTCTTATTTGAAGTAGCGCTTCAACAGCCCTGCAAAGCCTGCACCATGACGAGCCTCGTCCTTGGCCATCTCGTGAACAGTATCGTGGATGGCGTCGAAACCAGCAGCTTTGGCGTTCTTGGCAATACGGAATTTATCCTCACAGGCACCAGCCTCGGCAGCAGCACGTTTTTCCAAATTGGTCTTTGTATCCCATACACACTCGCCCAGCAACTCAGCGAAACGAGACGCGTGGTCTGCCTCTTCGAAAGCATAGCGTTTGAAAGCTTCTGCAATCTCTGGATATCCTTCACGGTCTGCCTGACGGGCCATAGCCAGATACATACCGACCTCGCTGCACTCACCATTGAAGTGGTTGCGCAGGTCGTCAATCATTTCCTGTGAGACACCCTCGGGCTTGCCGTCACCAATGCGGTGAACAGTAGCATAAGTCGTCTCGCCATCATCCTTCAATTCAGAGAATTTTGAAGCAGGAGCCTTACAAATGGGGCACTTCTCAGGAGCAGCATCGCCTTCGTAGATATATCCACATACGGCGCAGATAAATTTTTTCTTCATAATCGCAGTTGTTTAGTTTGTTAGTAATAAATAAATAATTGTTTTGCAAAGATACGGATAAAAAATAAATCCCGCAAATTTTTTACGAGATTTATTGATAAGTGCTTGTTTATTTGTCTTTTGTCTATTTTATCTTTTCAATGAGTTCGTTAGCTGTAACCATCTGCTGCTCGCCTGTTTCCATATTCTTCAGGGTCACTTTTCCCTCATTTATTTCGTTCTCACCAGCAAGAGCAACATAAGGAATTTGCTTACTGTTGGCATACGACATCTGCTTCTTCATCTTTGCTGCATCAGGGAAGATTTCAGCACGAATGCCTTGTGAACGTACCTTATTGATGATGGGGAGACAATAAGCGGTCTCTTTCTCACCAAAGTTGATGAAAAGCAACTGCGTAGTGGTAACGGAATCTTTGGGATAGAGGTCAAGCTGGTTCAGCACGTCGTAAATGCGGTCTGCGCCAAAAGAGATACCTACGCCAGAGAGTCCGGGCATACCGAAAATGCCTGTCAGGTTGTCGTAACGTCCACCACCGGTAATAGAACCTATCTGTACGTCGAGTGCTTTCACTTCGAAGATAGCTCCTGTATAGTAGTTCAAGCCACGAGCCAGCGTCAAGTCGAGTTGCATTTCATTCTTCAGGCCAACAGTTTTCAGCGTATCAAGGATAAACCGCAGTTCTTCTACGCCTTTAAGACCTGTTTCGCTTTCTTTCAATACCTCCGCAATTGTTGCCAACTTCTCGTCATTACTTCCAGAGAGCATAATGATGGGCTGCAGCTTCTGAATCTGTTCTTCCGTCAGGCCATCCTCACGCAGTTCCTGATTCACATTGTCGATGCCGATTTTATCGAGCTTGTCAATAGCTACAGTGATGTCGACAATTTTTTCAGCAGCACCGATGACTTCGGCAATACCAGAGAGAATTTTGCGGTTGTTGATTTTTATCTGTACACGGATGCCGAAACGGGAAAAGACCTCGTCGACAATCTGCATGAGTTCCACCTCGTTGAGCAATGAATCAGAGCCCACCACGTCTGCATCGCACTGATAGAACTCACGATAGCGTCCTTTCTGGGGGCGATCAGCACGCCATACTGGCTGAATCTGATAACGTTTAAACGGCAGTTGCAGTTCTTCGCGATGCATCACCACGTAACGGGCGAAGGGAACGGTAAGGTCGTAGCGCAGTCCTTTTTCACACATCTTCGATGCCAAATGCAGACTGTTACGTTCCAACAGTTCGTCATCAGAAATCTTAGTCAGACAATCACCGCTGTTCAGCACTTTGAACAGCAACTTGTCACCCTCCTCGCCATATTTGCCCATCAGTGTCTGTAGCGTTTCCATAGCCGGTGTCTCTATCTGCTGGAAGCCATAGAGGGCATACACCTCGCGAATGGTGTTGAAGATATAGTTGCGCTTGGCCATCTCGACAGGGCCAAAGTCACGTGTTCCTTTAGGTATACTTGGTTTCTGTGCCATTACTTTCGTACGATTGTCTGGGCTCTGTCCGGGCCAATAGAAATAATCTTAATTGGTGTTTCGAGTTCCTTTTCCAGGAAGGCGATATAGTCGCTGAATTCCTTCGGGAACTGGTCCTCAGAGGTAAATTGGGTCATATCGGTCTTCCAGCCGGGCAGCTCATTGTAGATAGGCTCGATACCCTTCTCGATATCGTACGGGAAATCACGCGTCTCAACGCCGTTTACCTTATACGCCGTACAAGCCTTGATGGTGTCGAAGCCATCGAGCACATCACTCTTCATCATAATAAGCTGTGTAACACCATTTACCATGATTGAATAGCGCAGGGCAACAAGGTCAATCCATCCACAACGGCGCTCACGACCCGTAACGGCACCATACTCATGGCCCAGGTCACGAATCTTCTTGCCTGTCTCGTCAAACAGTTCTGTTGGGAATGGGCCTGCTCCCACACGAGTGCAGTATGCTTTCATGATGCCGAACACCTCACCAATCTTATTGGGGCCAATACCCAGACCTGTGCAGGCTCCGGCACAAATCGTATTCGATGAGGTAACAAAAGGATAGCTGCCGAAGTCTACATCGAGCATGGTACCTTGGGCACCCTCACAGAGCACGCTCTTGCCAGAACGAAGGATGCTGTTGATCTCATGTTCTGAGTCCACTAAATGGAACTGGCGCAGGTATTCGATACCTTCGAGCCATTTCTTCTCAACCTCAGCAATGTCATAATCGAAGTTCAGTGATTTAAGAATGGCCTCATGGCGTGCCTTATGGGCAGCATACTTCTCTTCGAAGCCATCGAGGATATCTCCAACACGCAAACCATTGCGACTGACCTTATCCGTATAGGTAGGACCAATGCCCTTACCGGTAGTACCCACTTTGTTCTTTCCCTTTTGAGCCTCGTAGGCAGCATCAAGCACACGATGAGTAGGCATGATAAGATGAGCTTTCTTCGAAATATGCAGGCGTTCCTTCAACTCATGGCCACTGGCTTCCAGTGCCTTTGCTTCGTCCATGAACAAGTCTGGAGCCAGTACAACACCATTACCGATGATATTGACCTTACCACCTTGGAAGATACCCGATGGAATAGAACGAAGCACATATTTCTGTCCCTCAAACTCCAGCGTATGTCCTGCATTAGGACCGCCCTGGAAACGGGCCACTACATCATACTGGGGGGTCAGTACGTCGACCACCTTTCCTTTTCCTTCGTCGCCCCACTGCAAACCGAGCAGGACATCAACTTTTCCTTGATTCATTGTTGTCTAAGTATTGTGTTTATTATTTTTTCTGTTTATTCCGCTTGGAAGCCTGCTTGGTCAGATTAGCTCTGCAGGAACTGCAAATGCCATAGACATACAGCGTGAAGCCATCCTTATGAAATCGCTTATGACGTACAGATGCAATAGCTTCGATTATTTTCTTTGACCTGAATTCCGTCACTTTACCGCATACGGTACATATCTGATGGCAATGGCTGTTGTTATCGTAGCATGCTTCATATTTCGTAGTACCCTGAAAACGGTGTCGAATCACCAGACGCAGCTCTAAAAAGAGTTTCAGCGTATTGTACAAGGTTGCTCTGCTGACGGGGAACCGTTCTTCATTATTCAGTTTCTCGCTCAACTCTTCGAGTGTGAAATGCTCGTCAATATCGTATACAGCATCAAGGATAGCAAAACGCTCCGGTGTCTTACGCAGGTTGTTTTGTTCCAGATAGCTGGTCAGCAGATTTCTGACCGTTTCCTTGACGTTATCTTTCATTGTATGTTGGTCGTCTTTTCAAAAACCGCACAAAATTACTACTTTTTCTTCAGATAACGGCAAGAATTATTTAAAAAATATCTAAATTGACCGTTTTCAGTGCACTTTTTGCCATTCTTTCGTATACCAAGCCCAATTCTGAAAAGCGTTGTACTGTCTGCAAGGCAGCTTTTCGCACGGACAGATAAGGCCCCTGCAATGCCGCCTGTGCTTGGTCAAGCATTTCATTGATGCCTCGCTCATTAGGCTCTTGTCCTCGCATAAAAATACGTGTCAGCACGTGGAATCCGCATAATTGGTAGAGTTCCTTGTCTGATGCTATCCATTGATAAGCCTTTTCTGGTGCATACGGCAGATGTTGCCATAAGTTAAAGGATGCCTGTTCAGCAATCTCCTGTGTTGGTATTTGTTCCATCCAGATGTCACAAACTTCTGGCAGCATCTGGTCGATAGGCATCAGGAGCGTCGCCAGGATCTTGCATTCACGGACATTTTCCTTCCATAAGGCAATGGCAAGGTCGTATTGGGTGTTAGGTGATGGGTGTTGGGTGGCTATCTCTTTGGCCATTTCGTGCAGACGGGGCAGTGTGGCCCCCCAATTCAGCTTATAGTCGACGCCCTTGTTACGCATCGACTGTGCTATCGCTCCATCCATCATCTGGCGAAACGCCTGTTTTATTTCTTTAATGCTATCGTTGATTGTCATATAAGTGTTCCGTATTCTGAACTATAGCGTAACATCTGATGTGCATAACTTTCCGAATAGTTCAGCTGAATGTCGCAGATGTCTCCATGATCGTCCAAAACCGGTAACATCTGCGGATTGATGAATCCTTTGTAGGGGGCAAGGTTAAGCTTCCGGTATCGTTCCAGAACCTCGGCATGCAGTTCTGCATCCACTTTGACAGCATACTGCTCGATTAACTGACGGGCTGCTTCGTAGTCACCCTCGCTTTTGATGCGTTGTATCTCTGCCAGTAGCTGTGCAAACAGTCCTCGCAAAGTTTCGTAGTCCATAATCCGCACGAAAGTCTTTCCGTCCAGTTTTTCTAATCGGATAACGTCACTTTGTTCAAAACACCAATGGGCAATCAGCGATCTGTTCCGCATGTGTGCTTCTTCTATCTGCTTTCCAGGCTCGATACGGATAAGCTGCGTCAGCAGACCATTCATGATATACGAATAATACTGCGACTTATATGCTTCGGCATCTGGAAGCAGGCCCAGTTCAATGAGTTTGGCATCAGCAATGTAATAAAGCCCAAAGAGATCGGCACGGGCTTCTTCAATGGTGTTGCCGTATGCTTTCAGTGCATCGGGGTCTGTGCCTGGCAGGAGTTGTCCGCTGCCGTGTCCCAGACACTCGTGCAAATCGGTATGAAGGTTATCACACAGATCGCCATAGCGTTCTATCAGCTGCAACGTGTCACAGTCCACCACAAATTCTTCCTTGAAGCCGTTTCCATGGGCGGCTTTGTTATAAGCTTCTGTGATATTCGATATGGTGATGCTCTTGGAACCGTGCTGTGCCCTGATCCAGTCGGCATTGGGCAGATTGATACCGATGGCTGTCGACGGATATTCGTCTCCTCCCAGCATGGCAGCACAAATGGCATTGGCAGTGACGCCTTTCACTTGTTTTTTACGGAAACGAGGATCCACGGGCGAGTGGTCTTCAAACCATTGGGCGTTACTGCTGATGGCTTGTGTGCGCTTAGTGGCTTCAAGGTCTTTATATTCAACGATACCTTCCCACGAGCCTTTCAATGCCAACGGGTCTCCATAGACCTCTATGAATCCGTTAACGAAGTCTACCCTACCCTCGTGCTCCCCTACCCACTCGATGCAGTAGTCATTGAACACGCGCAGGTCACCGGTTTGGTAATAGTCAATAAGGAATTGGATGATGTGCCTCTGACGATCGTTCTCAGCTACGTCACATGCCTTTTCAAGCCAATAGCAGATATTCCTGATAGCATTGGCATAACGGCCTTGAGCCGACCACACCTCTTCGTGAATACCATCGGCATTCTTTACCAGTGTACTGTTCAGTCCATATGATATGGGACGGGGGTCGTCACCGGCTGCTTCTTTCTGCTGCTGGTAGAACTGTTCCGCTTCTTGTTGCGTAACTCCTTCGTAAAAGTGACAGGCAGAGGTTAACAGAAGATCGTCTCCGTCAGCTTTGTTCACACGCTTCGGCAAGACCTGCGGATTGAAAATAACAGGGAATAGCTCGTTTCTTAAGTCTTCCAGCGTCTCGCCGGGAAGCAGTGGCAGACGCATGGCGTTGATGGCAGTCAGTGTTTGCCATAACCATTCGGCATTAAATTCAGGCTGGAACTTGTCGCAGCCATAGTGATGGTAGATGCCGTTAGAGAACCATACCCGTTTCAGATAGACCTCCATCGCCAGGAAGTCTGTCGTGGTACGGTCAATGGTCGTATCCGTATAGACGGCCTCCAGCATCTTACGAATACGCAGATTGTATCGGCCAAACTGGTCGAAGGTGATGTCACGTCCGTATAGTGTGGCTTTTGACAGATAATAAATCAATGTCTTTTGTGACAAAGATAATTGCTCAAATCCGTTAAGACGGTATCTGAGCAATTGTAAGTCTGCAAATCGTTCGTCAGAAAAGTTCATGCAACAAGAAACCCTTTACTTTTTCTTCTTGGTTTTAACAACTCTTTCTGATGGGTGCTGTTCCAACTGTTGCAGTCTGTACTCTCGTGGAGTCATGCCCAGCTGTCTGTAGAACGAAGAATAGAACGACTGTCTGTTGGTAAATCCCACCATGTCGCTCACATCCTCCATGCGCAGTGTTTGGTATCTGCGGTCTACAAGAATGGTCATCGCTTCCTCAATACGGAACTTGTTAACGAAAGAAGTATAGTTCATGTGGAAACGGACATTAACCACAGCCGAAATGTAGCGGGTGTTAGTCCCAAGGTCTAAAGCCAGTTTTTTGGCAGAATAGTCCTTGTCCTTATACTTCTTCTGCATGACGATAATGTCAAGAATCTTATCACTCAAGGTATCCATCACCCTGGGGCTGACAAGTGTTCTGTAATGGGCTTCCTTTTCTTTCTTTTCAATAATGTTGTACTTTGCCATAGGAAGTAATGATTAAGATCCTTATTTCTTAACAGTTGCAAAGATACAAAGAATTTCAATAATATCAAAATATTTAATCTAAAAAAATATTAAATGCGTCGAAAAAAATCAACTATGCGGTTTGGTCTTCTGTCTTACAGATTCTGTAAGCGTATTTCACGGGCATTCTTCAGATAGTTGGAGCGCATTTCCAACGCCTTCCCCCACTCGCTTGTAAACAATTCGCTGACATCAAGTTCTATCTTCCATTGACCATGCGACTCCAGCCGGTCTATCATGGAACCAAGCGTCATGTTCCTAATGTCCTCGGCAGGCATAAAACGGCTTGTCTCGCTTTTTTCATCGTTGGTGATCTCTATCAGCAGTCCTGCATCAATCATTTGGAACAACAGCTCGTTGACAATGCGGATGGGAATAGTGGTGAGCTCTCTCAATTCCAAGGCAGTATAGGGTTTTCCGCCATCGGCGAAACGGCGACAGATGCGGCTCGCCAGCAGGGCACACAACAGGATGCGATACCGGTGGCTGATTTCGCCTGCGTTGGTGTCATAGTCATAATAGTCCAGATTCTGATTGGTATAGCATAGCTCCGCACCAAACAGGCAAATGGTCCACGAGATCTGCAGCCACAGCATAAACAGCGGAAGTGCTGCAAAAGAACCGTAGATAGCATTATAGCTCGACAGGAATATCTGCGAATGGATATACACGAACTGCAGGCCTTGCATGGCGATACCTGCACAGATGCCTGGCACCAGCGCACTCATGGGTTTTACCCGCGTGTTGGGCATGAAGATGTAAAGGGCGATAAACGTCAGCGACATCAGCACATAAGGCGAGAGATCCAGCAGCAAGCGTACAGCCGACCCCAGCATCATGAAGTCTGGCATCTGGTCGGCTACCGTAGCAAGAAAGATGCTCATACCTGAAGACAGTACTATCAGGATGGGTGCCACGAAGAACATGGCCAGATAGTCGGTGAATGTGCGGAATACGGAGCGCGATGTCTTGACCTGCCAAATTTCGTTGAAGGCCTCTTCGATATTGCTCACCAGCATCAGCACGGTATAAAGCATGAATAGCAGACCAATTCCCAGAAATACGCCGCTCTTGGTGTGTACAAGATAGCTGTTGACAAAGCCGATGATGACCTCTGCTGCCTGTGGTTGTGACGAGAAGGCATCACGGAACCACATTTCTATATATTTATTATAGCCGAAGCCTCGGGCAATGGCAAACACCACTGCCAATATCGGGACGATGGCCAGCAGCGTCGAGTAAGTCAGCGCCGACGCCTTCGTCAGTACGCGCTTGGCAGTAAAGAAACGGACTGCCAGCATCAGTTTCTTGACAACTTCCAATAACAGCCGATGGAGCGGTGACGACAAATCACTGCTCCCTATCCGCCAAATGTCGGTTGTAAAAAACTGTATTAGCTTTCCCATTTCAGAAATGCTTAATGCTTAATGCATAATTTCTAATTTCTAATTCCTAATTATAAAAAAAGCACTGTCCCTATAAGCCGGGTTCTGTACCTCTTGCGAGGCGTCTGCCATTTATCTACACTGCACGTTACCGTACAGCTCCAGCATTCTACCCTCCATCGTTGACAAGCATCGGGCGGACAACCCTCAGACGACGGTATACGTGAACTTGCAGCCTCCAGACGGAACAGCCTTGCGATCACCCGCAAGCTGGTGGGCTCTTACCCCACCTTCTCACCCTTACCACATGCATGTTGCCACACAGATGGCGGTCATTCTCTTCTTCCGGCTCCAGCCGTCACCGACTGCTGGCATTTTCACCAGTGGAGCGTCCTGCGCTGCCCGGACTTTCCTCTCGTACCCAAAGGCACCAGCGGCAGACCGTGACACTGCTTTCAGGGTGCGAAGTTACGAATAAATATTCATATTTGCAATAAAATGCAAGGAAAAGTGCAAAAAAACTATCTTTTTGCTTTGTGCTTTGCTGATTTCTTTGTACCTTTGCAGCCCAGAATGGAAATCCACTGTTTGTATCGCAAGGTCAAATAGTGGAAAAAAAAAACGCAGCATTTAAATGAAAAAGGAAATGAAAAAGGTACTTGTCTTAGGTTCGGGTGCCTTGAAAATCGGACAGGCTGGCGAGTTTGACTATTCTGGCTCCCAGGCACTTAAAGCATTGCGCGAGGAAGGCATCTCTTCCGTGTTAGTAAACCCCAACATCGCTACGATTCAGACCTCTGAAGGTATCGCCGACAAGGTGTACTTCCAGCCGGTGACGACGCACTTCGTGGCGGAAATCATCAAGAAGGAGCGTCCTGACGGTATCCTGTTGGCATTCGGTGGCCAGACGGCCCTGAACTGCGGTACAGAGCTGTATCAGACAGGCGTTCTGAAGGAGTACGGCGTCGAGGTGCTGGGAACCAGTGTCGAAGCCATTATGAATACGGAAGACCGTGACCTGTTTGTGAAGAAACTGGATGAGATTCAGCTGAAGACGCCAGTGAGCCACGCCGTTGAGAATATGGAGGACGCTCTGAAGGCTGCCCGTGAGATTGGCTTTCCTATTATGATACGCAGCGCGTACGCGTTAGGCGGTCTTGGTTCAGGTATCTGCCCTGACGAGAAGGCGTTCAAGGAACTGGCTGAGTCGGCCTTCACCTTTGCCCCGCAGATTCTCGTCGAGGAGTCGCTGAAAGGCTGGAAGGAGATTGAGTTCGAGTGCATACGCGATGCCAACGACCACTGCTTCACGGTGGCTTCTATGGAGAACTTCGACCCGCTTGGCATCCATACCGGAGAGTCCATTGTTGTCGCTCCGACCTGTTCACTGACTGACGAGCAGGTGAAGATGCTGCAGGAAATTACCATCCGCTGCGTACGCCATCTGAACATTGTGGGTGAGTGTAACATCCAGTTTGCCTTCAATGCTCAGACCAACGATTATCGTATTATTGAGATAAATGCCCGCTTAAGCCGTTCGAGCGCATTGGCCTCAAAGGCAACGGGTTATCCCCTCGCCTTCGTTGCTGCAAAGATTGCCTTGGGCTATACCCTCGACCAGATTGGCGAGATGGGTACGACCAGTAGTGCTTACGTCGCTCCGAGTCTCGACTACATGATTTGTAAGATACCCCGCTGGGACCTCACCAAGTTTGCCGGTGTCAGCCGTCAGATTGGTTCATCAATGAAGTCTGTGGGTGAAATCATGTCCATCGGACGTTCCTTCGAAGAGATGATCCAGAAGGGTCTGCGCATGATTGGACAGGGCATGCATGGCTTCGTGGGTAACGACCACACCAAGTTCGACAACCTGGACGATGCACTGGCCAATCCTACCGACTTGCGCATCTTCGCCATCGCCCAGGCTCTGGAGGACGGCTACACGGTAGAGCGCATTGAGGAACTGACGAAAATTGACGTATGGTTCCTGGAGCGCCTGAAGCACATCGTAGACCTGAAGCACGAACTCCAGAAGTATAACGAGTTGCACGACCTGCCCGACCATTTGTTGCTCGAGGCAAAGCAGTGTGGCTTCTCCGATTTCCAGATTGCCCGTTTCGTGCTGAAACCAGAGGGTGGCAACATGGAGAAGGAGAACCTGCAGGTGCGTCAGTATCGTAAGCAGCAGGGCATCATGCCCAGCGTGAAGCGCATCCCGACAGTAGCCAGCGAGCATCCCGAGTTGACCAACTATCTGTACTTTACATATACGCATACGCCTGCTTTCGCCCAGCCTGACGGCAAGCCTTACATGCCTGCACACGACATCAACTATTACAAAAACGAAAAGTCTGTAATTGTATTAGGTTCAGGTGCTTACCGTATTGGTTCGAGCGTTGAGTTCGACTGGTGTTCGGTGAATGCCATCAATACGGCTCGTAAGTTGGGATATAAGAGTATCATGATCAACTACAACCCCGAGACAGTGTCTACCGACTACGATATGTGCGACCGCCTGTACTTCGACGAGCTGTCACTGGAGCGCGTGCTCGACGTCATTGATCTGGAGCAGCCCCGTGGTGTTATCGTCTCTGTAGGTGGTCAGATTCCTAACAACCTCGCCATGAAGCTCTATCGTCAGGGCGTGCCCGTTCTGGGAACAAGTCCTGTCGACATCGACCGTGCAGAGAACCGCGACAAGTTCTCCGCTATGCTCGACAAGCTCGGCATAGACCAGCCCGCATGGCGTGCGCTGACATCGTTCGACGACATCAAGGAGTTTGTTGCAGAGGTTGGATATCCCGTGCTGGTACGTCCCAGCTACGTACTCTCAGGTGCTGCCATGAACGTCTGCTACGACGAAGAGGAGCTGCACCGTTTCTTGAACATGGCTACTGAAGTCAGCAAGGAGTTCCCCGTGGTGGTATCTAAGTTCATGACGGAGACCAAGGAGATTGAGTTCGATGCTGTTGCCGACAAGGGCGAAGTCATCGAGTATGCTATCTCCGAGCACGTTGAGTATGCCGGTGTGCACTCAGGCGATGCCACGATGGTGTTCCCTGCCCAGCACATCTACTTCTCGACCATCCGTCAGATCAAGAAGATTGCCCGTAAGATTGCAGCTGAGCTGAATATCTCGGGTCCGTTCAACATCCAGTTCCTGGCCAAGAACCGCGAGGTGAAGGTTATTGAGTGTAACCTCCGCGCCTCACGTTCGTTCCCCTTCGTATCGAAGATTCTGAAGCGCAACTTCATCGAGACGGCTACGAAGATTATGCTCGACGCACCTTATCAGAAGCCCGAGCGCAGCGAGTTCGACATCGACCGCATCGGTGTCAAGGCCTCACAGTTCTCGTTTGCCCGTCTGCAGAATGCCGACCCCGTCCTTGGTGTCGACATGAGCTCTACCGGTGAGGTAGGCTGTCTGGGGGACGACCTCAACGAGGCTATGCTCAACGCCCTCATTGCTACCGGCTACCGTCTGCCAAAGGCTGGTCGCGCCATCCTCATCTCTTCTGGTGGTGCAAAGGGTAAGGTCAGTCTGCTGGAGCCAGCTCAGCAACTGGTGAAGAAGGGCTATAAGGTGTATGCCACCGGTGGCACGGCCAAGTTCTTCAACGACAACGGCGTAGAAGCCACACCCGTCAGCTGGCCTGATGAGCAGGGTGAGAATAATGTGATGGACATGATTGCCAACCACGCCTTCGACCTCATCATCAACGTGCCGAAGAACCACACCAAGCGTGAGCTGACCAACGGCTACAAGATCCGTCGCGGTGCCATCGACCACAACATCCCCCTGATGACAAACGTCCGTCTGGCCAAGGCCTACATCGAGGCCTTCACTGCCCTGAAGCAGGAAGACATCAAGATCAAGTCATGGCAGGAGTACAATGCGTAGATGATTAAAGATGAAAGATTAAAGATAAAAGATTTAATCTAAACATTACATACTAAAAAGAGCTGGGGCTACTTCAAGTGGCTCCAGTTATTATATTTTTTTTTGTTTTTCATCAACCAAAGTGACGAAGTTTTTTGCTGTCGATAAAAATGATGGGTGGTGGGTGGTGGATGAGCGTGCCGATGCCTTCTACGGGTCGTCCGGATAATGCTTTGCTAGTGTTCCTGTGTCCGGTGGGTAGTGTGTTGTTCCCAGTATGGGAATGAAGCGTTCCCAGCGTGGGAATAAGGCGCTCCCAGCATGGGAACGACCACGAAGCCTGGGAGGCGCGGTGGCCTAACCCAGCTGTTTTGCCTGCCGCAAGCTTTCTGCAACGGTGTTTTTGTGAATTTTGAGCAAAAGTGCCACATCTCTCACATCAATGCTTCGGAAGCCCTGTCTACAAAGGAGTTTCACTGTTTTCATCACTCCCTTCATCCCTCACGTCATCTCTCACATATCTCTCACATTTTTTCTACATCCGCACAAATTATGTTGCTTGTTTTTGCGTTGAGCTACCAAAATCAGTACCCAACAGGTACCAATTTGTGGCAGAGTGTGGGGGTGACGGGAGAGATATGTGAGAGATATGTGAGAGATTAGAAACATCTCTCACATGCTCTAACCCCTTTGTACAAAGGCGTTTCGAAAGAATTAGTGAGAGATGACAGTTCGCGATTGCTCAATCATGATAAAGGACGCACTTGGCGTGTGATGTACGACATATTCAACGAACTGGGTTACGACGTAAAATTTCGTGTTCTGAATAGTTGTGACTATGGCATACCTCAGCATCGTGAACGCGTCTATTGTCTTAGCTTTAAGAAAAAGACTACGTTTGAGTTCCCTGCCCCTATTGAACTAGAATACAAAATGTATGACTTCTTGGAAGACAAAACGATCGGTACAATCGCTGGTAAATAATTGCGCAAAGATTTGGGAGAGTCGTACTTTTTGTGTATTTTTGCAGCAGGAAAAGGAATTTCCAATAAGACTAAATAAAAAGGAATATCCAAAAAGACTAAATGATGACACGTATGAAAAATGTTCTATTGACGCTCGTATTGTTTCTTTCAGCTATGGCTGCTTGTGCACAGACATCGCCTGCAGCCAAGAAGGATGTGGCTGATATTCGTAAGTTGTATACCGAATCCAAACAGGAAATGGATGGCCTCGACAAAATGGAACGTGAGGGGCTCCCTCCTAACAAGACGGTATTTAGCAGTCATTTTAACGAGGCGGGTACTGGTCCGACAAAGGAGTTAATTACCTATTATTATAGGGTGGCCTACGACGAAGCGTCGGAGATGTCCATGCACCGTCCGTTCTTTATTATCCGTAAATTCAATGTCGCTGCTAGAGAGATTTACCAGGAGTTCTTGTACGACAAGAATGGTGAACTGAAATTCTTCTTTGAGAAAAATCCGGATGGCGAGACTCGCTATTATTACTGCAAGGACGATGTGTACGATATTGTCAAAGGGTCGATGAGTATGGATTGTGCCTTCGCCAGTCGTCTGAGTGGTGAATTGATAACGGCCTTCAATACCATCAGGAACCGGAATTGGGATTGACAGTAACAAAAAACATCGCACTAAAGTGCAACGAACAGGACGAAGGGAAATGCCGGATAATAGAGTTGAGTTTCGTTAAATTTATTAAAAAACGGAATGGAATTGATGCAAGTGTAAGGAAAAAACCTTACTTTTGCAGCGATTAATCAAAAATTAAAAACTGAAAGAATCATGAAGAAACTGATATTTCTGTCCGTCATGCTTTTGTTCAGCGTGACTGCCGTGATGGCTCAAAAGCCCGCACAGATTAAGTTTGACTCTACCACACACGACTTCGGCACGTTCTCGGAAAGTGAGCCCAAGGTGACTTGTACGTTTACCTATACAAACGTCGGCGAACAGCCGTTGGTTGTCAATCAGGCCATTGCTTCATGTGGCTGTACGGTACCTGAATACACCAAGACGCCCATCAAGCCAGGCGAGAAGGGCGAAATCAAGGTGACATATAATGGTGCCGGTAAGTTTCCCGGATATTTCAAGAAATCTATTACCGTCCGTACGAATGGTTCCGTCGAGATGACTCGTCTCTATATTGAGGGCAACATGACGGAAGCGAAGTCTCAGAAGGAATAGCTGATTCCGAGTGAGCTGTATTCCTGGAACTGGAAGTAGCCCATGTCTTCATCACGCTTTCCTGCATCGTCGAAGCGGGGATATACGAAAAGGTTGGCAGATATATATTTGCTGACCTTTAATGTAAATAGGTTCTCCCACTCTATCTCAGCACGCTTGTACGAGGTATAGGCATTGAGACGGCTCTTCCACGTAAACTGCTCGGCAATCTTCCACTCCAAATCGGCCGTCATCTGCGAACCGAAGTCGTGCAGCGAGTGATGACCTTCCTTCAAGCCATAGCTTGTGGCCAGTGCCAGACGGTCTACATATCGGAAGTTATACGACAGCGGCGAGAAGTTGATGGTACCCGTCAGTTTCTTGTTCAGTGCCTCGACCTTGTAGTCCATACCAAGACCGACGTTCAGGTTGAAGGGTGACGTGAAGTCGGAATAGGTCTCGATATCGTTGGCTTTCAAACCACGGGCAAACTGCGTATAGGCCATCACCTGCAGCGTATAGTACCACCGCTTGTGGGCCTGCAGACCCAGCTTGCTGGTTAGACGAAGCAGGTCGTTGTTGGTCTTGAACTTATGAACGGTATCCGACCGTGAGGTCTGGAATCCCAGCTTGGCCTCCAGTTTGTTGTCGAATTTCACCTTGTCCTTATCGTTGTAGTTCAGCTCGAAGGTGACAGATCCTACGGCCGAATAGTTGCTCTCACCACCCTTGTGCCAGTTGTCGGAGACATAGTTCTGCAGGAACTGCAGCGAGCCGTCAAACTTCTTGGTCCAGAAGTTAGGCTTCTGAACGACCAGCTCCACCTGTGGTTCCACATCGGGTTCGGCAGCTACGGGCTCTACTATCTCCACCATCTCCACCTGTGGCTTGACCTCCTTGTTGACATCGTCGCGCAGGGTACCAGCCTCACGCAGCTGACTCTCGTAGGCCTTGACCAGGTCAGGACGACGCATGTAAAGGCTCATCAGGGCCTCGTCAATGGCATCGCTCACCGCATCGCTGCTGTCAGCTGTCAGTGTCAGCTGTTTGTGGGCACCCGAATGGTAGAACGTCAAAGGGGCAAAGAGCCTGTAGTAACGGCCATCCGTGGGCTCCACGCGCAACGAGTCATTGACACGCTCCAGGGAGTCGAGTCTCGCCCGTAACACCGTTAGCGAGTCTTTATAGTTCTTCACTACCAATGCCGTATCGGCCTTGGCTACCTTTCTCTTCCTGCGCTGTGCCGTGGCATCAGTAGTGACCAGCAGCACGGACAACACGATCAATAGATACTTGTACTTCATATTTTTATTGGATTACGATTTTACGACCATCAATGATGTAAATACCTGGTTTCAATTGGCCATTCGACAACATGCGCTCAGTAATTTTCCGACCGCTCAGGTCAAAGCATCCCTCCTTAGATGGCATGTCGTCATTGTTCATCATGTCTAACTCCTGGATGCCGGTCTCGGAAAAGTCATTGACATCAAGAGTAGCCATGCCAAGCACAAAGTCGGCATCCTTCACCGCATCGGTGTAGATGGTGAAGACATAGTCGCCAGTCTCGGGAATATAGAACTCGAAAGTCTGTCCCTTGCCTGATGTGAATCTGTTGGCTGTGTTGCCACCAATGTTTTTGGCAGGCGTGAAAGTCTTGGAAGCCACTTCATTTCCGTTGAGGTCTTCAATGGTATAGATGACAGGCGAAAGATTAGGCTGGTCCCAGTTGCACACCCTGCTCCTGAGAGCATAATGTCCTGTGTGCAATGTCATGTGCGAACGGGCGGCGTTGTCGCCAAATCTGGCCCATGCCGCTTTCTCATTACCTCCGGGATTCTGTACCATCAGTCCATATTCAAAGGCTTTCGTTTCATTCGTAAAATGCAGCAGACGGCAACCACTGGTATATGGCAAGCCACCACCCACGCGTTTTAACTTTCCGTTGCACACATACCAGTTCTGAGGCACCGTGCCCTCGGTAGTAAATGTCTGTATCAGGTTGTAGGAGGTCTGCGATGCGACACAGTTCACCATACAGGAATTCTCACCCTTCTTACCATTACTGTCCGTCACTACGACGCGCAATTCGTGCTGACCTGTCTTGGGGGCTGTCAGCGTGGCGGTATAAGGGGCAGCTGTCAGCGTTTCAATCAGCGTGGTACCATCATAAAATTCCACCTTCTCAATATCACCGCTGGTGGCTGTTGCTGTAGCTTCTATGGTGATGTCGGGATATGTAGCCTCGCTTTTCGGTCCCATAAAAAGATAGGTGGTCTCACCTTCCGGCATGATAATTTTCGCCTTGGGCTGGTTCAGTGTAAAACGCTTGCAGAAGTTCCAGATCAGGTGGCGGTTCAGATCCATGGGCCAGTGTCCGCCGTTGTTATAGGAGTAGAGCCACACCTCGCCGCCATTGGGCCCGCCTGTCCATTTCTCCAGGTCGCCATCGTACCAGCTGCTGCTGATGGGCTTGTAGCCGACAGTCTTCGAATATTGTGTGTGATTGTCGTGCAAGGCATAGTTCTCGATATAAGCATGAATACCGTATTTTTCGTAGCCGAACACATCGTCACCGTAGGCAATGCACTCTAGCATATTGACAGGCTTCTTACAGTTTTTCCAAGGCTCCTCAGAGAACTGGATACCACTGGTGGGTGCAAAGGCGGCTATCTTGTTCTGCATATTGGCAATACAATGGTGGATGAGCATGGAACCCATTGAGAATCCCGACCAATATACGCGATCTCTGTCGATGTCAAAACGGTTAGCCATCTCGTCGATGGTCTTGATAATGAAGGTTTGGTCGCTCGTGCCGCCTATGTCCCACGAGGCGTTGATGGCGCGCGGATAGGCAACAACAAACTTCTCGGTATCAATCAACAAGTACATTTTGTCGCTGTCGTACTGGTATTCCGGACTTTGGTTCAAGCCGTGAGTAATGATGAACAGCGGCGACTTGGCCGGTAACTGGTCAGGGGTGAAGACTACCATGTTTCTCTTTTGGCCGTTTACGGTAATTTCAATCGACTCCTGTTTATAAGCCGAGGCCTGTAGGGCAAAGAGTAGTAGAAGTGAAAAATGAATGCTGATAAGTAAAAAACGTTTCATATTTGTTATAACTTAGTTGATGTTACAAAGAGTCATGACGAACCGGGCACCGTCAGTATAGGTGGTGTCGAGGATGACGTCACCCTTCATTTGGCGTGCCAAAGAACGGGCGATGGAAAGGCCGATGCCTGTGCCGTCGGAATAATCATCAAGCTGCACGAATTCTGTAAAGATGTTCTCAGCCTGCTCCGGAGGAATGCCGATTCCCGTGTCCTCGACCACAAACACCACCTGTTGCTGGATGCCGCTAACGCCGAGGGTGACACGTGCCTTCTGATGGTCAGCCTGATGGTTTTGGAACACCTGGGGATGGGTGAACTTGATAGCATTGTCGAGCAACATCACCAGTGCCTTGACAGCCGATTTCCGATTGGTGACGATGTTCAGTGACTCTGCTTCAGGGGATATCTGCAGCTGGAAATCCAGATGCTCGACCTCACGGATGCCGCTCTCTTTTGCTGCCATCAAAGCCAGTTCGGCAGCCGTAACGGTATCGTGACACTCTATGTCTGCCTGGCTGTTCACCAAACTCAGGTCGAGCATCTTGTCAACGAGCTTGGTGATACGATCGCTGTTCTCGACGATTTTCTGGCTGATGACCTGTAGCTCTTCGGATTCTATCTCGATATCGGGAGTGGCAAGTACCTGGCTGAAACCTGACAGGATATTCAGCGGCGTGCGCACCTCGTGTGATATCTGCTGGATGAATTTGGTCTTCATGCGCGACGACTCCTCAGCACGTTCATTGGCCAACACCAGCTGACGATTGGTGGCGTCAAGCTTTCTATAGGCCCTGCGGCGCTGTATGGCATAGATGATAAAAAAGAGAACGAAGATCAGTGCAACGAAAACAACAGTCCACAGGCGTTGCTGTGACAGTTCAGCCCGTTGCTCGGCTATCTGGCGCTCCTTGCCCTCGGTATCGTAGAAGGTGGTCAGCAGGTCAGAATCAATCCTGCGTTGACGAACCACTGCCGAATCGTAATAGTCGGCAACGACGGTAGCCGCACGTAATGCTGTGTCAAGATGTCCTGCCAACAGGTTGGCACGGAATTTCGGAAGCATGTAACGTCCGAAATTCTCGAAATTGGCCTTATAGCCGCTTTCCAGCAGAAAATGATCCAGCAGATGGTAGTTCTGTGCTGCTTCTTCGTAGCGCTTTGCCTCAATCAGGTATTCACTGCTGTGGATGATGCTTCCCAGCTGTTTGGCCAAATGGGTGGTCTGGTATTCGCTGAAGGCCTGTTCAGCTTCATCATCACGGCCTTGGGCCTGAGCCAGCAAAGCCTTACTATAGTAGATGTCGGCCTTCATCTCGTCGATGAACACAGAGTCGCGTCGAGGGTGCTTGTCGGCTATGGCAAAAAGGGAGTCCTGCGCCATAATCCACGGGGTGACCTCATCATAGCGTTCTGTTTCCATATAGCACTTGGCGATGGCATTCATCGTCTTCTGGCATTCACGGTAATCCAGCGGATCATGATATTTAGCCAGTCTCGTATGTATACCCTGCAGTGACTTCTGGAAACTTTGCGCAGCCAAGGCGGTCTGTCCTAAATAGAGCTGACACTCTCCGATAATCTGGGCGACGTCATGATGGTCAAGAAACGTGTTGTATCCCACACTCCTAAGCTTGCGATCGGCAGCATTAGCCTCACGGAGGGCGAGGTCATAGCGTTTCATGTCGCACAGTACACGCACATAATTATTATAGGAATAGATGTACGTATCCATGTCTGCCTGATTAGTGAGCGACTTCACATCGATGTCTGCCAATTGTGAATAGAGTCGTAGCGAGGCCCGGTACTGCCCCAGCATGTTGTATGATATGGTGCGATAGAAAATGAGTTTAGGCAGTGAGAGTTCACCAGTTTTCTCGAGACTGTCGATTACTTCCAGCGTACGTCTGTGATCGCGCGTGTCACCGACGTCGGAAATGATGGAGTCGGCACGGTTGAAACCACTGGCATCGTTAAAGCCGCCAGATGTCGTCGTCAGAGGATTTTGACGGCTTGTACAGTTGGCCACCGACATCAGCACCAACAGCGTCATCAAACAATACAAAATCCTTTTCATGTCGTCAAACATTCACAAAACTGCTGCGAAGATACGAAAAAAAAATGATTCGACCAAATTGTCGGACCATTTTTTTAACATTTGCATTCTACTTCATCTTGCTCATGACCTTCTCAAAATACTTTTGAGTACCCTTCAGCGTGTAGTTCATGCCACCGTTCCAAGAGCGGATGGCCAGCTCTACGCTGTTCTTCGGGTTGTAAAAAGACTGGAACAGCAGAAACATTTCCTTGGACTTCTTGACGCTAAAGCGGTCGTTCATCGTGTAACGCTTGCTACTTTTCTTCAATGACAGTATGCGGTTGCATTCTTCTACCAGTATCGGTGTAATCTGCAAAATGCCGCACGACTTGCCGCTTTTGTCAACAGCCTTGGCGTTGCCTTCACTCTCCACCTCGATAATCGCATCGATAACGGGATTCCAGTCAAATCTTGAGCCATTCTTTCCTTTAGTCCCTGCCGAAGCATTGATGGGAACTAACATCAAAAACATGCATGTCAGACATGCAATTTTAGCTGTTTTTTTCATAACTTATTCTTTAAAGCATGACCGTCTCGCCACGAGACATTCAATCGTCACACTATTGTTAGCGCGCACAAAGGTACGGCTTTTCAGTGAAATGACCAAACTTTTAGTGATTTTATAACATTGATTATCAATTTATTAACATAAATCAAGACTATAGAGAAAAAGAAAATCGCGCTGACTTCTCTGTTTGAGTGTCAGCGCGATGGAAGTTTTGACCCCTTTTTTGAGAGCCTCTTGTCGGATTCGAACCAACGACCCCGAGATTACAAATCACGTGCTCTGGCCAACTGAGCTAAAGAGGCGGGTGGGCAGCTTACTATATCGCGCCGCTACAACCAAGTACCCTTGCTATGTTCCCATCCTGGGGGATTCCGAGGGAGCTGGCCGTACAGGACTGCCCGTGAAATTACTGTTTGTCGATGGACAAATGACTCTTGTCTCTTCAAAAGCGGGTGCAAAGGTACAACATTAAATTAAAAATTAAACATTAAAGATTAAAAAAAATCCAATTTTAACATTTTTAGGCACAAACAGAGCAAAATATTTAATATTTCATCTTTCATCTTTAATCTTTTTCGTACCTTTGCACACGACTTTATACTTATGACACCGGAAGAATATGTTCAACTGAAAGCGTTTGCCCGACAAGACGGGGCATTGATGGCGCTGCTGTGGATAGGCTCTCTGATTTGTTACATACAAGGACTGAGCAGCCCTGTCATGGGCATGCTGGCCCTGATGCTCATCATCGCATCACCGTTCTTTGCGGCCAGCAGACTGCGTCACTTCCGCAACTACGCCCGTGAGGGAATCATTTCTTTTGCACGCGGGTATGCATACACTATCTTAATATTCTTCTATGGCGGCCTGTTGCTGGCAGCTGCCATCTACATCTACTTCGCCTTCATCGATGGAGGGTTCCTGATGGCAAAGTTGACGGAGTCAGTACATTCTGAGGATGGACGCCAGCTGCTGCAGAGCTATGGCATGGTGGAACAAATGAACGATCAACTGAAGCTGATGAGTGCCATGCGTCCCATAGACTTCGCACTGAACATGCTGACCATCAACATCATGTCAGGGCTGTTCCTGGGACTGCCCATTGCTGCACTGACACAGAAGGTAAAAGTGAAGACTGAAAAGTAAATTGTAAAATAGCAAAATTGCTCAATAAATAGTAAATTGTAAAATTGTCAAATTGTAAATTCAAATAATGGATATATCAGTAGTAATACCTCTCTATAATGAGGATGAATCACTGCCCGAGCTCTATTCGTGGATAGAGCGGGTGATGACGGCTAACCATTTCAGCTTTGAGGTCATCTTCGTCAACGACGGCTCGACAGACCACTCGTGGGACGTTATCACTGAACTGGCTGCACGCTCAGAACATGTCAAGGGCATCAAGTTCCGTCGCAACTATGGTAAGTCGCCAGCCTTGTACTGTGGCTTCAAGGAAGCCCAGGGCGACGTCATCATTACGATGGATGCCGACCTGCAGGACTCGCCCGACGAGATACCAGAACTGTACAAAATGATAAAAGAAGACGGCTACGACCTCGTCAGCGGCTATAAACAAAAACGCCACGATCCGCTGTCGAAGACCATACCTACGAAGCTGTTCAATGCCACGGCACGTAAGGTTAGCGGTATTAAGAACCTGCATGACTTCAACTGTGGCCTGAAGGCCTATCGGCGTGATGTGGTGAAGAATATCGAGGTTTTCGGTGAAATGCACCGCTTCATTCCCTATCTGGCCAAGAATGCCGGTTTCGACAAGATTGGCGAGAAAGTGGTACACCACCAGAAGCGCCAGTATGGCAAATCGAAGTTCATGGGCTGGAACCGCTTCGTCAACGGCTATCTGGATCTCATGACATTGTGGTTCCTGGGCACCTTTGGCAAGAAGCCCATGCACGTATTCGGATTCCTGGGCACCATTGTGTTCATTATTGGCTTCTTCTCTGCACTATGGCTGGGCGTCGAGAAGGCATGGGCCCTGTATCAGGGCGTCCCCATGCGACTGGTAACCAATTCGCCCTATTTTTACATTGCACTGACCATGATGATGATTGGTACGCAGCTGTTCCTCGCCGGATTCCTGGGCGACCTGATCAGTCGCAACAGTGCCGGACGTAACGAATATCAAATAGAAGACCATATCAGATGCGGAAAATAGTCTGTTTTATCCTGACGGCCATTGTGTTAGCCGGGTGTTTCAGCATCGACTGTCCTGTCAACAACCTGGTGTACACTAACTATGAGCTGAAAAAGGGGGACGGCACTCCCGACACGTTGAATACCGATTCGTTATGGATTTTCATCCGACGTGCTGGGGACGATACGCTGACAGTGAGGGTGAATGCCTTGACTGGCAAATCGGCTAGCAGTTTCTCGCTGGACATCAGCTATACCCAGCCTGAGGACGAGTTCTATCTGGTGCTGAGAGACACCGCCAAGGAACAACACCAATGGGTAGACACCTTCCGCATCAGGAAGGAGAATTATCCGCACTTCGAATCGGTAGACTGCAAGGCGGCTTACTTCCACGACCTGACAGGCACCATGACAACCCATCACATCATTGATTCGATAACCATCCAACATTCACATGTAGACTATGAAATTACGAACACGCATCTATACATGTATCTCAAGCCTCGGCGTTAGTCTGCTGCTGTTGATGATGACAGCCACTCCTGCCCGCGCTCAGAAGAAGCTGTTTGTCATGGAAGAGGACTCTGTTGCCTTTTTCCAGGGCTTTTCAGTATCGTTCGACCTGGTAGGACTTGGTATGATGATGATGAGTGACCACGGTGAATACGAGGGTGCTCTGCGTGTGAACCTGCACGACCAGTGGTTTCCCATCTTTGAGTTAGGACTGGGACGTGCCAACCACGAGAATGATGATGTGACAGGCATTACCTATAAGACGTCAGCGCCTTACTTCCGTTTGGGTATGGACTGGAACCTGCTGAAGAAGAAGCATCAGAAGAACCGCATGTTTGCCGGATTCCGTTATGCCTATACCAACTACAAGTGTGACGTCATCCGCGAAAACCTACCGGACCCCGTGTGGAAAACGGAGGCAGGCTTTGGAGTCCGCGACATGAAGTGTTACATGCACTGGCTTGAAATCGTGTTCGGCATCGATGCCAAAATATTCGGGCCGTTGCATCTGGGATGGAACGTAAGATACAAACGCAAGCTGTTCCACGACGAAGGAGAGTTGGGCAATTCGTGGTATGTGCCTGGTTTTGGCATTAACGACCGCGACCAAATAGCAGCCAACTTCAATGTGATTATTGACATTTAAGACACTATGACTAACAGCCAAAAGAAACGGCTTATATGGCAAGTCCCATTCCTGATGCTGCTCATCGTAGGCACCGTCCTCATCATTCGCCAGCAGCATAACATGCCCTACCAGAAATGTGCTGGGAGCATCTTCGGCACCATCTATCATATTACCTACCAGCACGAAGAAGACCTGGAGGCAGAGCTGGTAGCCAAGATGCAGGAAGTGGACTCAGCCCTTTCGATGTTCAACGAAAAGAGCATCATCTCGAACATCAACCGCAATGAAAAGAACGAGCCGAACGAGATGTTCATCAATGTCTTCCAACTGGCACAACAGGTTTCTGAAGATACCTACGGGGCCTTCGACATCACCGTTGCACCACTGGTGAACGCATGGGGCTTCGGTTTCAGAAACAGCGAAATGCCCACCCAGCATGCTGTTGACTCACTACGTGCCATTGTTGGCTATAAGAAGGTTCGTTTCGACGGAAAACATGTTGTCAAGGACGACCCGCGGATAACCCTTGACTGTTCAGGAATAGCTAAAGGTTATGCTGTAGACGTCGTAGCGCAACTGCTTGACAAAAAGGGCGTTACCAATTATATGGTAGAGATAGGCGGTGAGATTTCCACACGAGGCATCAGCGAAAAACGCCTGCCCTGGAAGATTGGCGTTACCAAGCCCACCAACGACCCTGAACAGGAAGACAACGAGTTGCAGGCCATCATCAATGTCACCGACAAATGTATGGCCACCAGTGGCAACTATCGCAACTTCTATTACAAGAATGGCAAGCGATATGCCCACACCATCGATCCCAAGACGGGGTATCCTGTTCAGCACAACATTTTGTCGGCCACCGTGCTCAGCAGCAAGTGTGCTCGTGCCGATGCCTATGCCACAGCTTTCATGGTGATGGGATTCGACAGCGCTCAGAAGGTACTGGAGCGCAATCCTGACCTGATGGCATACCTCATCTACGACGAAAAGGGCGAGAACCGTGTGTGGTACTCTTCTGCATTGAAAGATAAGATACAGAAGTAATGGAGATTTACGACCGATTGTTGCAGTTCACCCTGTTTCAGGGTATGAGCCATGCAGACCTGATGCAGGTAGCCGGACACACTAAGTTCGGATTCTCCAAGCTGGTAGCAGGTAAACGACTGGTGAAAGAGGGCGATGCCTGTTCACACCTCATCTTCCTGACCAGCGGCACATTGACTGTCGAGACCCAGAGCATCGACCACAGCTGTCGTGTCATAGAACAGGTTTCAGCACCCTATATCATACAACCCTACCACCTCTTCGGCATCTCACAGCGCTATACTTCGACGTTCAAGACGCTCACCGACTGTAACTTCATCTCCCTCGACAAACAAGAGGTCCTCCTGTTGCTGGAGACACAGCTAGTGTTCAGGCTCAATATGCTCAACATCATGGCGACAGAGAGCCAGCGACTGCGACTGCAACAGTGGCGACAGGCACCACGATCGTTGCGCGAGCGCATTACCCGCTTTTTGTTCTCACGCTGCCTCTATCCTGCAGGACCCAAGACATTCTTTATACTGATGAATCAGATGGCTGCTGACCTCAACGACAGTCGTCTCGACATCAGCCATGCACTCAACGACATGCAGGCCGACGGCCTCTTGACCCTCCATCGCGGACGTATTGAAATTCCTATGTTAGAACGATTATTAATGTAAGTTAGAACGATTATTGATGTAGTCATGAAAAAGCCGATTTACCTATTTACTCTTTTGCTCGTATGCCTGTTCATATCTTGTGGTAATCGCCAACGGCTCAAGTCGTTCAACAATGTTATTACAGGCGACGACAGTCTTAACATCGAACTGTCGCAGGCCGACACCCTGACCTATTACAGCGAAATGCTCGGAATGGAAATCACCTATCCCAGCTATCTGCGACATCAATTGATGGAGGACGACCAGATGGAGGTGTTCTTCAATGACGACGTGTCGCTGTCGTTCATGGAACAGCAGCTATTCAAGGGAGACGATATCTTCCGCACACCAGGACAGCAGCTGATGGGCATGGGTGCAGAACTGCTTGAAGCTGACGACAAATACAGCATCCATACTGGTCAGGAAGGCGATTTTGAATACTATGCTAAGGTCATTGACGATTCCACACGACTCATCACCGTCATCTTACGATACCTGCCTAATCGCGGGGAAGCTGTCAGCGACCTCAAGAAATATGTGCATGACTTCCAGTTACCCTAATCATTCACGGGGCATGGAGTATTCGCATCCACAATATAATTGGTTGTAGAATCCATACTCCTTTAACAGCTGGTTGCGTCGTTCCTGCAAACCACCCTTCCGCCAGTTCTGAGACCAGAAACGACAGTGTCCATTAACCGTTTGTTCTGCTATCAAACCTGCACGCTCTATCTGTTCCAGACTCTTCCAACGGCTGGAGGCCAGTGTCGTGGCAAACCAGGTGACGCCCAACTCGCGGGCCTTGCGAGCAGTCTCTGTCAGGCGTAGCACGAAACACTGTTCACAGCGACGCCCACGCTCTGGTTCCCCCTCCAGTCCGCAGACGCCTTGTTTCCAGTTGTCATGATCATAGTCACCATCAATCCAACGGATACCCAGATTCTCAGCATGGCGCTTGCTCTCCTGCTTACGGGTTTCGTACTCCTCCCGAGGATAAATATTTGGATTATAATAAAAAATGGTTGGGCGCACGTCATGAGCCAGCAACCACTCGACGATGGCTGACGAACAAGGGGCACAACAGGCATGTAACAGCACTTCGTGGCACCCTTCGGGAATTTGTATCGCTGGTTGCTTCAAACTTTAATCTTTAATCTTTCATTTTTAATCTTTCATCTTCAAAGTCCACGCGCTTTCCAGATACGGTCCTTTGCTGCATTAATCTCCTGGAACTTCTTCTCAGCGGCCTTACGGAT
>JAEEGJ010007203.1_pt1 | contig 32231 bp, 22 predicted proteins | sample 8958761 | NCBI WGS metagenome assembly JAEEGJ01 (sample SAMN16246546, study PRJNA631951) | gut metagenome | biome: gut microbiome; feature: rumen; material: RS-attached | host: Bos | place: Iran: Karaj | collected 2018-10
ACAAGTTCCATCAGAGAGCCTCCGTGTTAGCCTTGAGATCCCTGAGCCTGAGACCGAAGGCGAAAGCCGCGGCGGCATAGACCGCGGCGCCGAGGAAGATAAGGCCGGCGAGCGCGGCAGTCCGGACGGCAGTGCTCCAGGATGCCCAGACTGAGAGATCAGGGCTCAGCCACCAGACCGCGCCTGCCATGACGAGGGCGGCGAGGATGAGCCTCACCGAGAGGATCCAGGTGCCTCTCGGCGGAGTGTAGATGCCGCGCTTCGAGAGGCCGCGCATCAGGCACCAGGCGTTGACCGTCCCAGAGAGGGCGGTCGAGAGGGCAAGCCCGATGTAGCCCAGAGGCCAGGTCAGTGCGAGGTTGAAGATGATGTTCGCGATCATGGCGATGATGCCGTAGCGCACCGGGGTCTTCATGTCCTTTACGGCATGGAATCCTGGGGCCGCCACTCTCGCGAGCATCAGGGAGAGTATGCCGAGGGATGAGGCAAAGAGGCTCTGCCCGGCCATCATGGCGTCATGCTCCGAAAAGCTTCCGTGCATGAAGAGGACGCAGATGATGGGCTCGCGCAGGGCGATCATGCCGGCCATCGCCGGGCATCCGAGCAGCACGACGGATCTGATGCCCCAGTCCATCGTGTCGGCGTAGCGTTTCATGTCGCCCGCGGCCCTGACCTTGGCAAGGGCCGGAAGGATCACGGTGCTGATCGCCACGGCGAACATGCCGAGCGGGAATTCGAGGAGCCGGTCAGAGTAATAAAGGTAGCTGATGGAGCCGGTCGCGAGGAAGGTGGCGAGCGTGGTGTTCACAAGGAGGTTGATCTGGTTTACCGAGACGCCGAAGAGCGCGGGGATCATGAGCGTCCGGATCTGCTTTACCCCAGGATGGTTCCAGGCGAACCTCGGGCGGCTGACGAGACGGAGCTTCATCACGAACGGGATCTGAAAGAGGAGCTGTATGACGCCTCCCGCGAAGATGCCCCAGGCGAGACCCTCCTCAGGGTTCGCGAGGCGCGGCGAGAGGAAAAGGGCTGCGGCTATTATCGAGACGTTGAGCAGGCACGGCGTGAGAGCCGGCACCGCGAACCTGTTCCAGGTGTTGAGCACCGCGCTGAAGAGCGCGGTGATGGTGATGAACCAAAGGTAGGGGAAGGTGATCTTGAGGAGGAAGCCTGCCTCGACGAACTTGTGCGCCTCCGGGCCGTCATGCAGGTACTCCATGAACCAGCCCCAGCCGAACGCCGCCGCAAGCGCTGATGAGCCGATGACGCCGATGACGGTAACGACGGCGACAATGACGCCGAGGGTGCCCATGACGCTTGCTATGAGATCGCGTGCCTCATCGTCTCCCTTCGCCTTGGCGTCGGAGAGCACGGGGACGAAGGCCTGGTTGAAGGCGCCCTCGGCAAAAAGCCTCCTGAAGAAGTTCGGTATGCGGTTCGCGAAGAGGAACACATCGGCGGAGAAGCCGGCCCCGAGGATATGGGCGATGATGATGTCGCGGATCATTCCCAGTATGCGGGAGAGAAACGTCGAGGCTGATACGATAAGCCCCGATCTGAGAAGACTTTTCCTGGCCAATTGAGGCACCACACGTTCAACAGTACACTTAAGACGGAATATTATACTACCTGGGCACCATTGCCGGGCCGGACGGGCCGCGGCGGCGCGCCCTCCGCACGCGGCCGCCTCGCGCAGTGTTTGATAATGGTGCCGTGTTCAGTTATAATGCCCCGATTCAGAGCCTGCCGGTTTCCGGCACGGCTGAAACAGTAACCTCAAACGGTGTCCGCCCCGGGCGGGCATGAACATTTTTAGGAGTTTATTTTGGCTAATATCAAATCCGCCAAGAAGCGTGTTCTTCAGGACGCCAAAGCACGCAGTGCAAACAAAAGCGCACGTTCCATGGTCCGCACCTACATCAAGAAGGCCTTCGTTGCCATTGAGGCTGGTGACCGCGATGCTGCCGTAAAGGCAGTCAACGAGGCTCAGTCCGTAATCGGACGCGTTGCCCACAAGAGAGTAATCCATCCCAAGGCAGGCTCACGCCAGCAGGCCAGAATCGCCGCAGCCTTCAAGGCAAAGTTCGGCGAGCAGGCAGCTGCCTAAGTCCCGGGGACTTTCTCTTGGAATACCGGATCACTGCATCCGGTATTTTTTTTGCCCTCTTTCTGCAGTTCCGGAATTTCTCTTCTCTGATCATCTGATTTCCCATTCAGGCAGCCTGCTTCCTGCTCTCTTTCCCTCAGATTTCCGTGATCCCCTGCACAGGTATGAAACTTTACGCCATTTGCTGGTGAAATCTCTCCCTCAGCACAGTTTATCTGTATCATTCATAATGTAAAATGGAACCATTCCGGACGTCCTGCCTGGCGGCGGGGCTGATCATGTCTATTAAAGTGATGCTTGCGGGATATTATGATTAAAAAGGGAAAGATACTTACAGGCGGGAATATCAGCGAGCACTACCCGCTCGGAGCAGACAACAGTGCGCTTTACTCGTGGGCTGCAACCTTCCTTAAGAACCTTGATCTGAAGGACAGGTCTTACAGCAGGTACTTCGCCGTGCCTGAGACAAACAAGACCGGATCAAGAATCGACTGGTACTGCAACGGAGCATATTACCAGGGCGATCCGCTGATAGTGCCATGGGAGAACGCAGACGAGCCTGAGCGCACTGCGGCGCTTAAAGAGCTTGACGGAATGATGGACGGCCTTGCCAAAATGGCAGAGAGGCTCAGAAGCAAGCCCGGGCTCTCCGCAGACATGAAGCTCTTCGTCCAGTTCATCGCGGGCGATCCCGAAAAGGGCACCGGCCCGATGGCGCTTGAGACTCCGGGAAAGAAATTCATCTATATTGTTGAAGGGCATCCGGTGCTGACCTTCTGGGGATTTACCGAGAAAGGCGTTGAGACAGCCGGATCGGATCCCTTCTATTTCCTCAGGACTCCGAAAGCTCCGGAGCCCGCGCCTGCACCGGCTCCCGAGCCTGCGCCTGCGCCTGCGCCTGCACCGGCTCCCGAGCCTGCGCCCGCACCTGCACCGGCTCCCGGGCATGAGCCTGCGCCTGAGCCTGCCCCGGCAACTGAGACTAAAGTGAAGAGGAAGGGCTTCTGGGCCCTGCTTCCTGCCTGGCTGTGGTGGATCCTTCTGCCGCTCCTGCTCCTTCTCCTGCTGCTTCTGCTCTGGTTCTTCCTGCTGAAGCCGTTCTTCTTCCCCGCTCCCGCGCTTTCGCCGCTTCCTCAGATAAGCGCTCCGCTGCAGGACGGCGGCTCTGAGGACAAGGCGGCCGTTCAGCCTGAGGAGCCTCAGGAGGAGGCCACTGAGGAGAGCGCTCCGGAGGAGAAGCCTGATCCGGAGAGGACTGACGTCATCAACAGCGTGCAGCCTGGCGCAGCCGCTGGAACAGCAGGCTCTGCCGCGCCGGACGGCGGGATGCCTTCCGGAAATGCCCCTGAGGCCGCTCCTGATGCGGAGCAGCCGGTAAATCCTGACGCGGCTCCCGGTGCTGAGCAGCCTGCTGCCCCTGCAGATCAGGGGGCAAACCCTGACACAGAGCAGCCTGCAGCTCCTGCAGATCAGGGGGCAAATCCTGACGCAGCTTCAGACGCAGAGCAGCCTGCAGCTCCTGCAGATCAGGGGGCAAATCCTGACGCAGCAGCAAACGCTGACCAGGGCGCAGACACTGGTGCAGCTCCTGCTGCGAATGGGGCGGTGAATCCTGATGCTGCCCGGAACGGCGCCAATGCTCCTGATTCAGCTGCTGCGGCAGCTCCTCAGGGACAGGCTGGCGCAGCTCCTGACGGCAGGACCGCTGCTGCTGCCGCTGACGGCGCAGATCAGGGAACTAAGCCTGTAAAGCCGATTCCCCGCCCGATGAAGGCCGAGGCACTCCGGAATTCCGTGATGACGCCCGGCAGCGAGCTTTCGGCTGACTCAGGGCTCAGGGACGAGAAGCACCGCGCCCCGATCAAGATGAACTTCAAGTGGAACGGTGACGGCACCGGAGAGGAGGTCATCCGCAAGGCAGACGGCACCGAGTGCCGCGGCCCGGTCATGGCCTCCCGTACGGGCGGAAACGTAAGCATTTCTCCTTCGGGATCCATAGCATGCACCGACGGCAGCTCATTCAGGGCTCAGAAGATCGACTGCCATGCTGACTCCTCGGGAAACAGCAGGTGCGCGATGAGCGGAAACGGCGGCAGGTCGGTTCCGGTTGTATTGTCAGATGGAAAGAAACAGGGGGCCGGTAAATAATGCTGCCTAAGATTATCCAATACGAAAAGACCAATACCGTAAGGCTCATAAAGAACAGCGGTATCCAGTTCATGGACTTCGGCCTGAAGCTTGACTTTGACAGCCAGGACGCCGACCGCCAGAAATACTGGAGCGAGCACGGCCGCGGCTGCTTCCGCAAGACCACGCTTACTCCTGACAAGAAGTCAGAGATCGCCGAGGAGTCCGATGAGGGCCGCAAGAGCTTCAGCTGGAGGCGCCTCGTCAGGGATCCCTCAGAGCCGAGCATGTACTGTGACTCGAGCGACATCACTGTCCATATCGACGACTATGAGACGGCAAAGGTCGAGGAGTCGCTCAGGTGCTTTGACGGCGAGTGGCTGCCCCTGCCGTTTTTCCGCAAGATAACGCGCGACAAGGCCGAGGACCGCAAGAACAGCATCTCCGACAATGAGTTCGACAAGGGGCCGGGCAACTGGGCCAGGTTCCGCATCGTGAAGCTCACTGATCCGGATGACATCAGGAAGTCCGGCTACACCCATCTCCTTACCATCGCCTTCGACACCAGGATCTTCGACTCGTCGGGCGTCAACTACTCCTCAGGCATACCTATCGCGGAGGACATCAGGAACGGCTACAGCTTCGCCCTTGCCTGCAACTCCTGCGACAATGACTGGTACCTGCAGCCCGGCGAGTGGGTTGACAGCTGGATAAGGTATGTCTACGAGAGCTGCCGCCTGCGCAGCAGCGATCCCAAGGTCAGCAAGAAGGTCAACATTGACTTTGACATAAAGAACGGGCAGTACGAGAAGGACTACCTGAACCTTCTCGCCATTATCCATGAGGAGACCGTCATTCCTGACGTAACCATCGTCGAGAATGAGCAGGGCGGCGACCATATCGACGTCAATTTCATCCTGGACATCGGAAACTCCAGGACCTGCGGCATCATGATCGAGGATCATCCCGATGACGCGACCGGCTTCAGCCAGCACTATGAGCTTGAGCTCAGGGATCTGACGAGGCTCGAGAGAGTCTGCCGGAAGCCGTTCGCGAGCAGGATTGAGTTCCACAAGGCCGCGTTCGGCAACGAGATGTACTCGTTCAAGAGCGGCGTCAGGACCTTCCTCTGGCCGACCATGGTCAGGATCGGGCCTGAGGCTGCCTGGCTCTCCTGCAAGACGACAGGCAATGAGGGAATCAGCGGGCTCTCGAGCCCCAAGCGCTACCTTTGGGATGACTCGCCCTCAGAGCAGGAGTGGAAGTTCAACCGCGGAGGTGAGCTCTGCGAGGAGAAGGCCGCGGTCTGCCAGCCGATGTCGGATCTCATCAACGGAAACGGGGAGCCTCTCTTCGCCCTCTCTGACGAGGACAAGGAGGTGGTGTTCCATCCCTACTACTCCAAGAGATCCTGCATGACGTTCATGCTGACCGAGATCATCACGCAGGCAATCTGCCAGATGAACTCCCCGGCTCAGCGCTGGAACATGACCAACCGGGACATCCCGCGCGTGCTCAGGTCAATTGTCCTCACCGTCCCTCCCTCAATGCCGAAGCAGGAGATTGACGCCTACCGCGGCTGCGTGAGGAAGGCCGCAGGCCTCGTCTGGCAGTGCATGGGCTGGATCCCCGATGATGACTTCGAGATCGACTTCTCCACCGAGGAGAGCAGGAACAAGTACTGGCCGGCCCTCCCTGATGTCGTCATTCAGTGGGATGAGGCGGTCTGCGGGCAGGTAGTCTACCTCTACAACGAGATTGTCCAGAACTACAAGAGCGATCCGGATCTCTTCATCGGATCGCTGTCGCGCCCCGACAGCCCTGACCACACCGCCGTAACCGTGGCGACAGTTGACATCGGCGGCGGCACGACTGACCTTGTAATCAACAGGTACCGCCTTGACCGCGGCGCCGGCGTCGACGGCGCGAACCTCCGCTCGAACAGCGCCTACCTCGTTGCCGAGCAGATCTTCCATGACGGCTTCAGGGTGGCGGGCGACGACATCATGCAGACCGTAATCCAGGTCTGCATCATCGGCTCCGTGCAGCAGGATCTGAGGTCCCGCGGAATCAGCCAGGACCGTGTCGGGTACATCCTGAAGAAGCTCTTCGGCGGGACTGATCTGGGTCAGCAGGACATGACCAAGAGGTCGCAGTTCAACGCCCAGGTGTTCGTTCCGATCGCGCTCAGGATCCTCTCTGACTTCGAGATGTACAGCCCGTCTGATCCTGACACCGAGGCCAGGATTGACGGCATGACCTTCAGGGACATCCTCTCTGAGAAGGGCGGGCAGCTCCCTGATCCGAAGGTCCTGCAGTATGCTGATGCTGACCCCGTGCTCCGCGAGGAGCTCCGGGATGAGAGCTACTCAATCCTGAACACCCCGCTCTCCGTGAGCTTCGCCTATCTCTTCGGAGAGTTCATCAGGACCGACAACTCCTCGATCTTCAACAAAATCATCAAGATCTTCGACATTTTCTGCGAGGTCATCGACAGCTCGAACTGCGACGTCGTGCTCGTTACCGGAAGGAGCTCCAAGCTTCCCGGCGTCAGGGCGTTCTTCAACGCGAACCTCTCGCTCCCGGCAGCACGCATCGTCAGCATGTACCACTACCACACCGGCGACTGGTACCCGTTCAACGACGTCGGCTACATCGAGGATCCCAAGACCTCGGCAGCCATCGGCGCCATGCTCTGCTATCTCTCCTCGACTGTCAGCTTCAGGGGCTTTACCTTCACTTCAAAGAGCATCGAGACCTACTCGACCATCAAGTTCTTCGGCTCGCTTACCGGAGAGGACGTCATCAAGCATGACAGCATCTTCTACAGCAACGTCAACCTTGATGATCCTGACTACCAGCTCGAGACGGAGACTGAGAACGGCAGCCATGACAGCTATTTCATTATCAGAGGCAAGGAGGAAGTGCTCGGCTACAAGCAGTTCGACATAGACAGATGGCCGGCTGCTCCTCTCTACCGCATCACCTTCAGCGAGAGAATTGCCAAGATGATGGGCGATAAGAACAGGGTTGCGGTGAAGATGGCGTTGAAGAGGAGGCTCAAGCCCAACGCGCAGAAGCGCGACGCCGAGCTCTTTGACGCCGACGCTGAGGCATTCGAGATTGATTTCAACGAGAACCGGCCCGAGATCCTGACTGCGTCTGAGGACTCAGTGAGGATGAATATCGACAGGAGCGATATCACTCTCTCCCTCAACACCATGTATACCCAGGGCGCAGGCAGCTCCGGCGAGTATTGGCTCGACAGCGGAAAGGTTCTATGATGGCAGGTTCAGATATGGAGAACGGTATGGCAGAAGGCAGAAGCGGTGAGCTCAGGGATGCGTGGAAGGCAGTCAGCGAGCAGGCGTCTGCGTCCGTCAGCTGGATTAACAGCACCAGGGGCACGGTAAAGAAGGTTGAGGATGAGGCCGACGCAGGCATTGAGAAGCTCTACTGCGTCAGGAATGAGGCGAACAGGATGCTGCGCGTCGCCGGGACGCCCCCGGCAATCGGCCTCTTCGGCCTCTCGCAGGCAGGAAAGTCCTACCTTGTCTCGAGCATTGCAGCCTCCAGGGACGGCATACTGCACACGAGAATGGGCAAGACTGATCTGCAGTTCATCAGGGACATCAACCCGGTGGGCGGCGGAAAGGAGTCAACCGGGCTTGTAACCCGCTTCACCCGTAGCGGCGAGCCGGAGAATGACCCCAGGTTCTGCGTGCCGCTCCGGCTCTTCAGCGAGTGCGACATCGCCAAGATCCTGATCAACTCCTGCTACAACGACTTTGACTGGAACGGCGGCGATGACATTATTCAGAGAAGCTCCCCAGCCAACGCCATGGCGAAGCTTGACACGGCGGAGAGGTCGCTTGGCGGCAGCTCCTTCAGCTTCAGCCCGTCAGCCGGTGGAAAGTATGCGGCAAGTGCCTTCCCGCCTGAGATGGTGGTTGATTTAAGGGAGTACGTGAAGAACGGCTACCGGAACTCTCTCAGCTTCCTTGATGACAAGTTCTGGCGCCGCGCACTCACGATCCTGCCGCAGCTCGACATTGACAGCCGTGCGGACGTTCTCTCTGAGCTTTGGAACGAGGAACCGATCCTTACTGAACTCTACCGCGAGCTCGCTCATGCCGTGGCCTCCCTTGAGTACTCAGGCGAGGTGAAGGCCGACATCAGCGTGCTCTACGACGTCAAGACGAAGCAGAGCGCCGGCATGGACTCCCTGATGAACGTAGACGCGCTTAAGACGCTCGGCACTCATGACCAGAAAACCGTAACGGTAGTAACCGAGCATGGCACGGAGGTGCAGATCAACCGTGCCGAGCTCGCGGCCCTCACGTCAGAGATCAGGATCGTCCTGACCGAGGAGCCGAGGGCATCTGCCGCGAAGAATCTCGACATTCTGGATTTCCCGGGCTACCGCGGCCGCCTCGGGCTCTCGTCTGTCGAGAAGTACAAGCCTTCGGCCAGTACGAACCTGAGCGACAACCTCTCCTACGAGCTGTTCCTCCGTGGAAAGGTCGCCTTCCTCTTTGAGCAGTACACTGATGACAATGAGATGAACATGCTTATTGTCTGCACGCCGAGCAATGCGCAGCAGGATGTCGACATCTCCAAGGTGCTGACCCAGTGGATCGATAAGACCCAGGGAAGGGATCCCCAGGCGCGCGCCCGCCACAAGCCGGGCCTCTTCTGGGCAATCACCAAGTTTGACCTGAGAGTGCAGGCGGATCTCACATCATCTCAGTACAACTACGGCAGGAGCGGCCTTCTGCAGCAGACCATCCTCGAAAAGTTCGGCAAGAGGGAATGGCTCAGCGACTGGGCAGCGGGCAAGCCTTTCGGCAACATTTTCCTCGTCAGGAAGCCCCGCCTTCCCGGCGGCATTTTCGCGCTGGATTCGGAAAACCTGGAAACCGGGCTTGTTCCTGCGGCAGACAAGGTCATAAACGCCATGCGCAGCGCCTTCATCAGCGATGCTGACGTGAGAAGCCATATCGACAGTCCGGCCGATAAGTGGAAGGCTGTCATGGGCCTCAACGACGGCGGCATGGATCTCCTTACGAGGGCGATTGAGGACGCGGACGGCGAGATACTCAAGCTCGTAGCCATGCAGAACATGCTCGCCGAGTCGGTGAAGGCTGCCGTCAAGGTGATGGACAGATGGCATTACACCGAGGACTCCAACCAGAAGGATCAGGAGAGGAGAAAGCTCCTCGCTGAGAAGCTCTTCAGCCCGATCCTGAAGCGTGAGTCCGGCTCGGACATCGACTCGCCGCAGGTTGACGGACGTGCGAGCCTCGGCCTTGTCCTGAAGCTGATGAACCTTACCACCGAGCAGATCAGGACTGCCTGCGAGGAGGAGCAGTACGGCGCGGCCGTCAGGACAAAGCCTGCCTCAGCCGGCAGCGCTGAGACGGCAGAGCCTGAGGAGCCAGAGAAAGAGGAGAGCCTTGACGATCTCCTTGATGATATCGAGGAGAACCCATCAGACTATGAGGCAGAGCCTGCTGAGGAGAGCAAGGATGAGGGCAGCGGCGGCGAGGCCGAGGTCTACTCCCCTCTTGCCGAGGATATCTACCAGAAGTGGATCAGCCACCTGCGCGGCCTTCCTGACGATCCGGCAATCAAGGTGTTCTGCTCGGGCTGGAAGAAGCCCGCGTCCAAGAAGGGACCGGCCCGCAATATCGCAAAGCCTCTCGTCGAGGCCCTCACAAACGAGATGATTACCTCCGCAAGGAGGAGCAACCTGAGACAGCGCCTCGCAAAGGCGATTGTCGCGAACGAGAAGAACGCGATTAAACTTGATGAGGTGAGGGAGCGCAATGTCCAGACCATCTCCAACATCCTCTCTGACTTCATCTCGTGGCTCGGAGCAAAGGATGCAGCAGATGAGGGAGGCGAGGCAAAGCCGGGCCTCTTCAGGCGCGCGGAGACCGATGAGGCCGGGCACCCGGTAATCAGGGAGGAGAGGGTTACGTTCAGGAAGAATTTCGTGAGCGACTGGACTGAGCAGTACACAGAGGCGGTCAAGTCAAACGTGAATTTCGATTCCGGCATCGTCGAGGGAGGCGTTACTCCCGAGGCAAATGCCGCGCTCGGGAAGATTATAGATGCCTTTGAGGCTGCGGGCGCAAGCTCCGGCCAGCAGGCCTGAGTGAGGATTAAAAGTGATTATCAAGCTTACGGGCACAGGCTCGGGAAAGGCGGATCTCCGCTGCGACGGCTGGAAGGGAAGCAGGCATATCCAGTTTGCCATCAAGGACCGTGAAGAGAAATACCTGAAGAGCAGAAAGATTGTTGAAGACCCAAAGAACAAGCAGGCAGACGGCGCGAAGAAGCCGGACAAGTATGAAATTGTCTTTGCCGGAGGCAAGTACTGGAACCAGGTCTCAGGCGATGACAGCTCGCAGATTGAACTCGACGGCACCACGCTGCTTCTGCATCTGAAGAGCAGCATTGTCCAGGCCATTTACTACAATCTCAGCAACGGGCTGTTCCTTGAAATAGAGGATCTTGAGCCGGGCGGGCCGAAAGCCAGCGGCGGCATCAGGGAGGATAAGAACTTCCCGGTCACCACCACGAGCGGCAACGGCCGTATTGAGTCATCTGCCGGCGTGGAGCAGTTCCTTGGCGATGATCCGGAGCCTGATCCGGCTCCTGAGCAGAATGGAGCTGCCGCAGAAGGCGCTGCCGGGGCAGAGAATGCCTCCCAGACCGGTGACGCTGCAGAGGGCGCTGGCGGAGCCGGTGCGGCCGAAGGGGCTGACGCGGCAGGAACCGCTGGAGACACGGCCGGAAAGCCGTCATCTGAGGGAGATGAGTCTCAGTCAGGCTCTGCGACTGAGACCGGAGCTGCAGGAACTGAGGCAGCTGATGCAGCCGGAGCCGATGATTCCGCTGGCGCTGACGGAACCAAGACTGACGCTGATGGCGCCGGCGCTCCTGATGGCTCTGCCGGGGGCTCTCCTGTGGAGCAGCCTGCAGGAAAGCACTTCCCCTGGAAGACAGTCATCCTCATTCTTGTAACTCTCCTCGTCATCGCCGCTCTTGCGGTGGGAGGATGGTTCCTCTGGAAGAAGTTCGGCAGCATGCTAACGGGGCTTTTCCCCCAGCCGGTGCCGGCAAAGGTTGAGGATCCCTGCAGCGTTGAATCGGCGACAGACGAGCTGAAGTTCATCAGCAAGTGCGCGGGCGAGTCAGTCAGCGATGAAAGCCTCAGGAAGATCATTGCTGACGGAAAGGCCCATAACAAGTGCAGCATCGCAAAGAAGATCTATCTGTCCAAGATCTACAGTGACGGAACCTGGTCGCTCGAGTACGCGAAGGAGTTCGATCCTGCGGCGGGCGGCAGCAGCTGCTTCCCGGCAGACGCGAAGGATGCCGTGTACTGGTACAGGCAGGCTGAGGATCTCGGCGTTAAGCTCGATGACGCCACGGCAAAGCATGTCTCGGAGCTTGAGGCCCAGGGCAGCGGAAAATAGCCGGCTGAGGGGCAGAGGCTCAGAGTTCTGCCCCTTATGTGCCATATGAATTGATTTACAGCGAGGTGGAAAAATTGAAGAAGGCTGGAATTATGGCCATTGCCGCAGCACTGACACTCGTGTCAGGCGTGTCAGCCGCAGCCGGCAGCGGGAGGACTCCTCTTCTGCAGGAAGGCAAGAAGACTCTCTTTGAAAGGGTTATCACGAGGCCTGACTGCCGGCTCTCCGGCAAGCCGGGCTCTGCAGACGGCGAGGGCGTTCTCCCGTTCAGCAGGTTCTACGTCTACTCGAGGAACAGCGGCTATCTTGAGGTCGGCCCTGACAGCCGCGGGCATGTCTCGGGCTGGCTGGAGGAGAGCTGCACCATTCCCTGGAAGATGCAGATGACTGCCTTCTTCACCAACCGCGTAGGACGTGAGCGCGCGCTGATGTACAAGGATAAGAAGACCCTTGATGACATCGTGATGAGTGAGAAGGCTCTTTCCATTGAGAAGTCCGCGAGGGCGTCCCTCGGGAAGGGAGGCTCGGCAACGGTCGTCTCAGAGGAGCCGGAGGCCTTTGTCAACTGGCAGGAGCCCGGAAAGTTCTACCTCCTGCCGATCCTCGACTCGGCAGAGCAGATGACGGCAGACGGCAACTACGTGCGCGAGCTCAACGTCGCGTCGCTTTCCATGGACCCGGCGAATGGCAAGGGCGGCGCAGGCGCGGCAGGCTCAGCGTCATCGTCAGGCAAATCAGGATCCGCCGGCTCCTCTAAGGGAGCGTCGGCTGACGCGGCAGGCGGGGCTGACAGCGGTCAGGGAGATCCGAACTCCGTCGGCATCTTCCGTGCGGGCATCGTGTTCGTGGTTGACACCACCGTCTCCATGCAGACCTACCTCGATCAGACCAGGGAGATCGTGAAGGATTTCTACAAGGCGCTTGATGAGGCAGGAATGGCCCAGTTCGCGGGATTCGGCCTTATCGGCTTCAGATCTGACACCAAGGCTGTGCCGGGGCTTGAGTACACCACCAAGATCTTCGTTGATCCCAACGATGTCGAGGGGAGCGAGGACTTCCTCAAGAAGACCGAGCAGCTCAGGGCCGCCACGGTCTCGAGCCCTCTATTCGACGAGGACTCCTTCGCCGGAGTCGCCGAGGCGGTGAACAGTATTGACTGGAGCGGCTTTGACGGGCGCTATGTCGTCCTCATCACTGACGCGGGCGCGATTGACGGCGGCAGCGAGCATGCCAGCACCGGCTACAGCGCCGAGACGCTGAAGGCGGATCTGCAGCAGAAGCATATCGGCCTCATCGCCATCCACCTTCTCTCCGGAACTGCTAACGCAAAGAAGAACCGCGAGGGCGCCAAGGCCCAGTACGAGATCCTCTCTGACAACAGCTTCCTCAACAAGCCGCTCTACTTCCAGACCGACACTGCGGACAAGACCGGGTTCAGGAAGCAGGTGACTAAGATAAGCGACCTTCTGACCGCGCAGACACTGCATGCCTACAACGGTGACAAGAGCATCGGCAGCGTCATAACCGAGGTGCAGGAGGAGGCGAAGAAGGTCGGCGACAACGACATCAAGCGACTGGGACTCGCCATGCAGCTTGAGTATCTCGGCAAGATTTCGGGCACCAGGGCTCCTAGCGTCATCAGCTCCTGGATCTCGGATCTCGATCTCACGCCGCAGCACAGGGCCGTTGTCGAGCCGTATGTCCTCCTGACGAAGACCGATCTCAGCAACATGGCAGGCAGGGTCAGCGGAGTGATGAAGGCAGCGAGCGCAGGCGTCAGGTCGCCTGACGCGATGTTCAATCAGCTCAAGGACATTGCACTCAAGATGGGGCGCGATCCCTCAGAGCTCAATGGCAAGACCGCCTTCTCCGACGCGGTGATGGCCGAGTACCTGGAGGGACTCCCCTACAGGAGCGAGGTTGCCGCCATGGACGCGGAGGACTGGGCATCGCTCTCGCCTGACCAGCAGGAGAAATTCCTCCGGAATATGAACAACAAGCTCCGCTTCTACAGAAAGTGCAACGAGGATACCGACAAGTGGATCTCCCTCGCCGAGGGCGCTGATCACGCCGATGACGTCTATCCTGTTCCTCTTTCCATGCTGCCGTAATGATTGAGCTCAGCAACATCAGGATCACGAACGGGAAGGACAGGGACCCATTCCACGTCCAGGTAAAGCATCTCCTGGTAAGGGACGGTGAGGTTGCGGTAATCAGCGGTCCGAGCGGCTCGGGGAAAAGCACGCTTCTCCAGGCGGCCGGACTCATCACCCGGCCTGATCCTCCGGAGGAGGGAGAGAGCTGCTCCATAGTGATTGGAACTGACGGCAGTCATAGTGCCATTGACATCGATGCCGATGACCGGACGCTCTCCGGCATCAGGGCGAGGTCCATAGGCTTCATGCTGCAGGTCGGCGGCCTCGTCCCGTTCCTGACGGTGAGGGAGAACATCGCGTTTCCCCTGGAGCTTACCGGATGGAGCATAAAGGACCGCTGGAAGGACTTTGACAGCCTCGACGGCTGGATTGAGAAGTACTTCAGTGTCCTTAACCTCGATACCTCGCTCCTCAGCGTGATGCCTGTGAGCCTTTCGGTAGGGCAGGCGCAGCGCGTCTCGTTCCTCCGCGCGCTTGTCCACCATCCTGATGTCCTGCTTGCTGATGAGCCGACCGCCTCGCTCGATCCGGAGACTGCCCGGAGCCTTTTCCGGACCATTCTGGAGACCGTCAGCAGCACCGGCATATCGGCTCTTGTGGTAACGCATGATCCGGAGCTTATCGGAAGCGGCGGAATGCGCGTCAGGCATGTTGAGGCGCAGCCCGGTGATCAGGCAAAGAGCTCCGTGTTCGATGACGGGGCGCAGAGCCCCTCAGGGGAGGCATGATGCTCTGGAAGCTTGCCTGCAGTGATCTCAGAAAGGACAGGAAGGTCTCCTTCTGTGTCGCAGTCTCGATTTTCGCAGTGGTCTGCCCGCTCATGCTCCTCTACAGCCTCAGGGTCGGCATTCTGCAGGGGATTGAGGACAATCTGGTAAATGATCCGCAGAACCTAGAGATCCGGATGATCGGAAACAGCAGCCTGAATGATGACTTCTTTGCGTGGCTTGGGAGCGACAGACGCGTCTCATTCTCCGCACCGCTCACAAGGTCTCTGAGCGCAGTCGCCGACCTCAGGGGAAAGAAGAGGATCCTCACGGGCGCCGAGATGCTCCCGACCGGAAATGGCGATCCTCTTCTCCGTGACATTCCTGTCCCAGTCAGTCAGCATGAGGCAGTCCTCAGCGCGAAGGCCGCCTCGTATATCGGCGCGGCGGCAGGCGACACTGTAGAGATCGTGATTACCCGCACGGTGAATGACAGGCGTGAGGCGGAGAGGATTCCCGTGAAGGTCACAGGCATAGTCCCCGAGAGCCTCTCTGACGGCAAGTCCGTGTTCCTGACCCCTGACTTCATCACCGCGGCCGAGCGCTACCGCGACGGCGATACGCTCTTCATTTCTGGAATGAGCCTGGTCAGCGCCTCTTCTGACACAGCCTATGCCGGAGAAATCAGGGCTCAGGGCGCGGGCTCCGGGAATGCCGCGGTCCTGAGTGATAAGACGGCCTCGGCGCTCGGCCTCAGACCGGGAGATGCCTTCCATGTCATCGCCGGGCGCGTAAATGACGGCACGCTTGAGAAGTGCCCCGTTGAGACGGTGCTTGGCTCAGTGGATCCTGAAAGCAGCGGCAGGGCAGTCCTTCCTGAGGGCGTCATGAAGGCGGCAGAGGCATTTTCTGCGGGCGGAGCCTGCCCGTTCAAAGGGAACGCGGATGCCATCCCCGGGGCATCATCTGTCAGGCGCCCCTTTGCCAGGGCCAGGATTTATGCGGGGGCACTTGATGATGTCGAGTCGCTCGCCGCTGACATCTCAGAAAAATGGAACATCGAGACCAGGACCCAGGCAGATGCCATCAGCAGGGCAAGGTTCGTGAGGAGCGCTCTTGACTATGTGTTCTGGCTTGTCGCTCTGGTGTCGGCTTTCGGCATGGCCTTTTTCCTCTTCGGCACTTTCACCGCCGACATCGAGAGAAAGACCCAGACCATCGCCATGCTCCGCCTCATGGGGCTTACGAGGAAGCGGGTGTCGCTTTTCCTTATGGCGGAGGCCTTTATCCTCTCGTCGGCCGCCTATGCCATGGCATGCGCGGTATATTTTGCCGGAAGTATGACATTCAACGCCCATTTTGGTGCCGGGCTCGACGATAATGTAGTCAGTACGCTCAGCATATCGCATATAATCTCAGGGTATGCTGCGGTTCTCGCGATTTCCCTCATGGCCTCGCTCTGGGGTGCATGGCAGGCATCGAGAATCGAGCCAGGAGAAGCGCTGAGGAGCGTGAGGTACTGAGCCGCCCTCATGGCGGGAGTGATGTTCCGTTTCAGACTTATGCAAGGAGATCTGCTGTGTGTTCTGTAAATAGCAAGGCTGTCAGAAGGCCTGCAATTCTGCTCGGAGCGGCTCTGTCGCTCGCGTTTTCTGCCGGGGCAAGCGCCTCCCGCGATCTCTGGGATCCGGTGCCGGCGGCTGATGCCGGAAAGAATGAGCTCTCTCTCCCGATGCCATGCGGCGGAAAGATGGTTTTCAGGCGCATAGAGACCGCGGCCAAGGGGCCTCTGGACGATGTCAGGATCACGGTTGGAAGCGATGACCGGGGATCCGCGGCAGTTGACACCGGCGGGACAACGTACATAGGCGGCTCATTCAGCTCGAAGGGCGGCAGGTCCTACTGGCTTGGAAAGTACGAGGTTACCCAGGCGCAGTACGACGCCGTGATGTCAGACGGGAAAACCTGCCCGCCTCAGGGCGACCTCCCCATGCCGAAGCTCAGCAAGCTCGCGGTTCCTGTCGTAAAGGTAAGCTGGTATGACGCGGTGGAGTTTACGAGGAAGTACAACGAGTGGCTCAATGCCAATGCTGCGGACGCTCTCCCCAAGGAGGACGGGCAGCCCGGCTTTGTGAGGCTCCCGACCGGAACGGAGTGGGAGTATGCGGCAAGGGGCGGCATTGCAGGCGTTACCGGGCGCGACGCGCCGGAGAATGCCGATGAGGTCGCGTGGAGCAGCCCGAAGTCGAACGGCAGGCTGCAGCTCGTCGGCCTCAAGAAGCCTGATGCCTCAGGGCTCTTCGACATGCTGGGCAATGTCAGCGAGATAACGTTCTCGCCGTTCGCGCTCAGCAAGGTCAGCCGCCCGCACGGACAGGCGAGCGGTTTTGAGTCAAGGGGCGGCAATTATCAGACTGCAGGAAGCGGCCTCTTCTACGGCCTCAGAACCGAGCACGGCTACTATTCAGGCGGCAAGGAGTTCAGAGCAAAGACACTGGGCTTCAGGGCTGCGGTCGGCGCGCTGGCCCTTACCTCGGACAAGCGCCTGCAGGAGATTAAAAAGGAGTGGGACAGCCTCGGGGATGACAGCAACGCGGGAGACACCCACGGCGGCAATGCCGGAACGGTGAAGAAGATTTCCGAGCTCGAGCAGAAGCTCAAGAGGCAGGAGGAGATCCTGAAGAAGAACCGCGAGCTCACCGAGGCCAACCGCGATCTCAAGGAAAGCGGCAGCACGAGGGAGAAGGAGCTTGCTGATCTCCAGGGCGAGCTTGCCGGGCTCAGGGAGTCGCTTGTTGCGGTGCAGAAGGATCTCAAGTCGGCGAACATGGCCCGCGATGAGCAGCGCGACAGCGCGATTGTCGCCAATATCCAGCTCGGAGCATTCCTCTGCTCAAGAATTGCGGATCAGAACATCAAGCTTGACAACCGCGACAGGTTCAACGCCATGAGAAAGGACATGTGCAAGGACAGCTCTGACAGCAGCCTCTGCACGCCTGAGCAGCTTAAGAAGCTTGATGATGACCGCGCGCAGGTCAAGGCCGTGCTGGACAGCCTTACTGACTACTACCGATCGACCATCAAGGGTACTGCCGGCAACTACGATCTGCCGGTAATGGAGTCGCAGCGTGAGAAGTCGCTGCTCTATGTCTCCAAGATGCCGTTCAGCAACCTTACCGGTTATGCCAGCATGTACCTTGATCACCTGAAGGCGGCCTACGGCGGCTCAGGCGATCAGGACAGAAAATGGATCTCGGACTGCACGTCGCTTGCTGCAGGATCGAAAAAATAGAAACAGCACTTTTTTAACGGGAGCAAAGGATTATGACGACCAGGAATTCAGCAGCAACGATGGCAGGCGCGTGCCTTGCCTGCCTGCTTGCCGGGTGCACCTCAATGGGCGGCACTTCCGGAGATGACAATCTGACTGACGGCCTCGACAAGGATCAGGCGGTATTCTTCTCCAGCGCGGGCGGCGAGAACTGCGCGTCAAAGAGTGTCTGGGGAGCCCTTGTCGGAGGAATCGCAGGAGCCGTCATTGGCTCATCACAGGACAGCAAGGGCGCGCTTGTCGGAGCCCTTGTCGGAGCGGGTGTCGGCGCCGCCGGCGCCTGCGTCTACGGCCTTGTCGAGAACTACCAGTACGACAAGGACCGCGCAAATGCCTCAAACCACGAGGCCCACCTCAAGGCAGAGATAGCCCAGGTCGACGCGGAGAACCAGGCTCTTGCCAATATGACCTCAAAGCTCAAGACGGAGCTTGCTGCCAACAGGGCCGAGATCAAGCGCCTAAAGAATGATCTGAAGAAGGGCAGTGTCAGCCGTGACGCGGCCAAGGCCAAGCTTGCCTCCATGAAGCAGGAGACCGATGGCTACAGGAAGACCCTGGCTGAGGCGAAGAAGCACCAGGAGATTTACATCAGGGACTCGGCGAATGCCAGGAACAACGGCTTCACCACTCAGGCTGACGAGCTTGACGCCAAGATCGCGCTCTCTCAGAAAAAAGTCAATTCACTTGAGAAGGAGCTTAAGATAATGGAAGAGGAGCAGGAGGCTCTCAAGGTATGAGGAAGATTAGAGCAGTTGTTCTTGCGGCCCTCGCCGCGCCGCTTATGGCAGCCTGCACGGCGCCTCTTCATCCGACGATCGAGCAGTGCGATCCGTCAGATCGCAACATGAGCTTCGCCCTGAAGAAGGCCTGCATGGATCAGGGGCTTTTCGCCGTAAGGGCGGACAGGCAGGAGGCCAGGCTCGGCTCGCTCAAGGACAGAGGCAGGCAGCTCTCGGCTGAGGAGTCGCATCTCAGGACTGACGTCAGGAGCACTGCCTCGGTAAAGGAAGATCTGAAGAAGCAGGAGAGCAGCCTCAGGAGGTCGCTCCGGAAGCTGAAGAACTCCATCAGCGCCGAGGACAGGAGCCGTGCCGACGTGCAGAAGAAGCTCCGTGAGATCAATGGGCTCGAGAATGATGCCGCCGCCATTTCCCCGAAGAGCCAGGCTGAGATCCGCATGAAGCAGCAGAAGCTTGAGCAGCTGGAGAGGACGCAGAAGGAACTTGAGGCTATTCTGGCCAGGTAGGTAGTTATATGCAGCGTATCGCAACAGGCTCGGCAGGCCAGGCCCATGACAGCGAGATGGAGATCAGCCGGAAGGAAGCCTTCCACCGTGCCGTATCAGGCCGTCTCCCTGAAGGAGTCGAGAGGATTTTCTCCTGGAATGACAGCAGCAGGGGAAACAGCGTCACAGGGTGGTACTCGGACATCCTCGGAAAGTCCGTTATCCTTGACAAGGCCGGCCGCGGACTCGGTGCGCTGAAGAGCCTTGAGGGAGGGCAGTACGCCGAGGCTGCCGAGCGCTTCAGGAAAAGAACCGAGGCGTTCATTGAGTGGGCGGGAAAGAAGGAGAGCCTCGCGGGGCTCAGCGACAGCGGCCGCAGGGCAGTTGAGGATGTCCTCCGCTACGTGAGGGATGACTCCTTCAGCCTCGCCGCAGTGGATCGGGATCTCGTGATGTTCGGCGGCGATGAGGCGCCGAAGCCAAAGCCCGCCCCTGTACCGCCCAAGCCTCAGCCCGCGCCCGCTCCCCAGCCGAAGCCTGAGCCAAAGCCGGAGCCCAAACCTGCGCCTGTGCCGCCCGTAAAGCCCAGAGGCTGCAGCGGGTGCCTGTGGAAGCTCCTGGCGGCGCTTCTTCTCCTCCTTCTCCTGCTGGCTCTCGGCTGGCTCGCGTATTATTTCCGGTTTGACCTGATGAACTGGTACAAGGGGCTTACCGGAGAGAATGAGCCGCCCAAGACCGAGCTCACCAAGGCCGAGCCGCCCAAGGCTGAGGAGCCCGGTGTCCCGATGTGCTTTTACCAGGGCAAGTCCATACCGTGCAGCGAGATGAAGAAGCTGATGTCGGCTGATGACGAGAAGGACACCGAGGAGGAGGCTGAGCCGGTCCCTGCTGAGCCTGAGGCCGAGGAGGAAGGGCCTGACGAGGGAGATCTGCTCGGGACGCTCTTTGATCCTGCCGCCGTTCCGGAGGAGCCCAGGGAGGAGCCTAAGGCCGAGGCCAAGGTTCCCGCAGCAAAGCCTCTGCCGGTGAAGCCTGAGCCGGTGAAGACTGAGCCGGTGAAGCCCGCGGCGCCGAAGCCGGTGCAGAATGATCCGGTCTGCAAGGTCGTCAAGGGCGAGCTCAAGTTCCCCTCGGTAGTGTTCGGAGTTGACGTCTCGCCTTCGATGGACTGGAACTTCAACCTGTCTGATCAGGAGGTCGAGCGCGAGCTCCGCATCATGAACAGGATCGGATCCGGAGGCCTTTTCGGGCTTCTCGCGGGAGGCGGCGGCTCATATCACGGGCCGCTCCTCGAGCATCCGACCAGGATGGACGTCGAGAAGAAGACCCTGAAGGAGCAGGTGCAGAAGATTGACAGCAGAATACCGCTGGGCTTTGTCTCCATAGGAGGCTGCGGCGGCTACTCGAGGTCGTACGGCTACGGCTCGCAGGCAAGGCTCTTCCAGAACCTCAACAGCGCGTTCAGCCTCAGAAAGCTCCCGAACTACGCTGGAACAGATCTGTACACCGCGCTCTTTGCCATGAGCAAGATGGTTGACGGGGCAACCGAGGAGGCCTACGGAATCGTCCTTTCCGACGGAGATGACAACTGCTCCATAGGCAATGTCTGCCGGGCGGCAAGCGAGATCCACCGGAGGCAGCCGAAGTTCAGGATTGACGTGATCTCGCTCCATTCGAGCTCAAAGATGATCAAGTGCATCGCTGACTCGACGGGCGGCAAGTTCTACCGCGTTGACTCCGAGACCGACATGGTTAAGGCGATCAACAGCGCTATATCGAAGATTCCTGATACGAAGCACTGCAAGTAGAATCAGAGAACATAAAGAAAGGCGGCGTGAGGGCATCCCTCCCGCCGCCATTTTTCTGCCTGCCGATCATGAGGCCTGCTGTCTCAGGGCAGCGCCCTCTCCCCGCGGCTCCTGTCCGTCTGCCCCGCGGCAGCGGCTCCAGTGCTCCTGCAGTCATCGTAGGTTACTGACATCTTCTCGAGCAGCCTCCCGTCAGATGTCAGGAGCACTGCCTCTACCAGCTTCAGCCTTGAGAGATACGCCTTCACCAGGGGATAGCGGCACATCTCCGCGATGCGGGTTTTCCGGTCCATAGAGGCAAGCTTTCCCCTGACGCTCTCATCATATTTCGGATCGGCAATCTGCCCCTCAACGTACATCTCGGAGCCGGGAGTGACATAGAGGCTGTTTATGACAAGCTCCCTGCTGACTTTCTTCGGGAGCCCGATGAGCTGCACGGCAGTGTTGATCTTGATGACTTCCTTCAGGGAAAGAGGCTGTCCCTCCTTTCCTGAAATGCCCGCGGAGAGCAGCGCCAGCGCGGCGGCGCCCTCAGCGTCGCCTGATACCGCAGGTGCCGCCATGAGCGGAGCTGCCGCCATAATGAGGGCGCAGGCCCCTTTCCTCAGAAATCCTCTCATCTGCTTTCCTCCTTGCTGCCGGACGCACCGCTGACATCTGATCCGGCCTTTTCCTTCAGGTCCTCAAGCGTATTCCTGCAGTCATCAAAGGTGACCGGCATTGAGGCGGTTTCCTGATTTTCGTAGGTGAACCTGAACACCGCTTTGCCGAACAGCGCCAGCGGCTTCAGGAACGACTCCTCATTGCAGTAGATCATCCTGAGGTTCCGGGCGGCTGTCTCCGGGCTGTTCACGAGCTTTACGGTATTGTCCCGGTCAAGGGAGAAGACGAGCAGCAGCGCATGATCGCCGGTTACTTTCATGTCAGAGAGGGCAAGCCCCCTGCTGACGCTTACCGGGAAGGTCAGCTTCCTGCTGACCTCCGCGTTGAACTCATCCCTCGCTTTGTCCAGCGGGTTCTCGGCGGGAAGCATCACGTACTTCACGATAAGCCCGATGGCCAGCGCCGCGAGCGCGGCGGCGGTTATTTTCACCGCTGCCCTGGTTCTGTATTCCATGTCTCTCTTCCTCCGCCCTGTATTTTCTCATGAATCTGCGCTTTTTCCCGGTTTTTCCCGGCGCGGCCGGAAGCACATGAGGGAAAAATGTGCCGCGCGTCACATGGAACAGACAGACTCCTCTTGTGCTAAACTTTCCTTTCATCATTGTATGTAAGGGCTGTTTCCGGGCATGAGGCACTGATACCGGAGGAAGCAGCTTAATAACAATTAATAATCGGGGCCCCACGGGGCCGCGATCAGTGTACGGGAGGATTTCTCCTGAATAATTCGGGGGATCTTTTTCTGATGAGAGTTGAACTGATTTCCACAGGCGATGAGGTCATGGAAGGCTTCATCGATGACACCAACGCATCATGGCTGAGCCGCCGCCTGATTGACCGCGGCATAGAGGTCTCGCGCAGAAGCTCGGTCGGCGATGACAGGGACGCAATCTCAGCTGTCATAGGGGAGTGCTCGGAGCGCGCTGACGTCGTCATCGTGAACGGCGGGCTCGGGCCGACGACTGATGATGTGACGACTGAGGCGGCAGCTGCCGCGGCCGGAGTTCCGGTAGTCAGGAACAAGGCATGGGAGACAAGGATCAGGGACTGGTTCGCCGCAAGAAGCAGGACCATGACCGACAACAACCTTAAGCAGGCGGATCTCCCCGAGGGCGCTGAGGTCATCGACAACCCGGTGGGAACGGCCTGCGGCTACAGGATGAGAATCAACAGCGCGGAGTTCTTCTTCACTCCGGGCGTTCCATCAGAGTTCAAGAAGATGTGCGACGAACACATCCTCCCTGCCATTTTCCGCAATGTCCCTGACGACACCGTCATCCTCCGCTATTTCCTCCTCGGCATCGGCGAGTCCTCAATCGGGAAGCGCCTTTCCGGGATTTCCTGGCCCGAGGGCATCACCATCGGCTACCGGGCATTCTTCCCCTATCTCGAGATCAAGATTACCGCAAGGAAGACCGGCGGGTCAGAGCTGACCGCGGCCGAGACGCTCCTCCTCCGCGAGATCTCTCCCTGGCTGGTCGGCAGGAAGCAGCTCGACATAGCCTGCAACATCTCAAAGCTCTCTGGAGTGATACCGCTGCAGGTCCTCGAGTACGGGACGCGCGGCAGGGTTATCCGGGAGATAGCAGGGGCCATGGAGTCAGTAAGCTGCCGCCTGAAGCCGCTTCCTGAGACCGCGCACGATCTCCTCGCCTACATCAAGCCGGAGCGCTGCCGGACAATCGCGGTCGGGCGTGAGACCGAGAACGGGATCCCTATTGCCTACTGGGGCGGTCTCAGGGGCTTTGCCTTCACCATCCGCATGCCGGGGCGCGATCATGAGCGCTTCCTCGACTTTGCCGCGGCGGCGGCCCTCGACATGGTGCAGCGCGTCCTGAGCGGGCACCGTCCGAACTGCAGCTATGAGATGGCAGAGGTAACCGAAGAGGCTGAAGTCTGATGGCCCTCCGAATCGCCCATGCAAATTTCGCCCGCGGCTACCGCGGCGGCGAGAGGCAGACTGAGATCCTGATCCGGGAGCTCTCGAAGAGGGAAGACGTCGAGCAGACGCTCTTCACCAGGCACGGCTCCGAGCTTGCTCAGAGGCTCTCGGGAATGAAGGGCCTCCGGATTGTTGAGACCACAAGGCTCGGCGGGCACCTCGGCGGCGGCTTCGACGTGCTGCAGGCCCATGAGGCGAAGGCCGCCCACTGGGCCTACCTTGAGCATCTTCTTCACGGTGAGCCCTATGTCATCACCCGCCGCGTGCCGGAGGAGATCAGGCACAGCTTTCTCAACCTCCGGGTCTACCGGGGCGCCGCCTGCACCGTCGGCCTCTCGTCAGTCATCTGCGAGGAGCTCAGGAGCTTCCCGGGCGTGAGGGAGGTCCGCCGGATCCCCTCGTCCTGCTACCACCTTGCGCATGACGACGCGTCCGCAGCCGCTATCAGGGAGAAGTACCAGGGGCGCTTCCTCGTCGCGCAGATCGGGGCTCTCGTTGACCGGCACAAGGGGCAGCGGGTCCTTCTTAAGGCAGCGGAAATCCTCCGTGAGAGGTGCCCTGACATGCTCTTCCTGTTCCTCGGGAGCGGAGCCGACGAGGCGGTCCTCCGGGAGGAGAGCCGGGGCCTCGATAATGTGATCTGGCTTGGCTTTCAGAAAAATGTCGGCGATTATCTCGCCGCCGTTGACGTTATGGCGTATCCGTCCCGGATTGAGGGGCTGGGTTCTGCTATCCTTGACGCCATGGATTTCGGCGTTCCGGTAATTGCGGCCAGGGTCGGCGGCATTCCTGACATCATCAGGAGCGGAAGCAACGGCATCCTCTTCGAGTCAGGAGATGCCGCGGCCCTCGCGGACGGGCTTGAGAGGCTGAGGAACGACTCTGCCCTGAGGGAGAGCCTCTCCGGGCAGGCACGCTCGGATCTCTCCTCGTTCTCACCGGAAAGGATGGCCGATTCCTATATGGCTTTGTATCAGGATATCTGCGGCGCGGGGTAAGTTATGGCTGATGAGAACATCACCGGAGTGGTTATAACGCTCAATGAGGAGCGCAATATCGGGGACTGCCTGAAAAACCTGAAGCAGGTCTGCTCCGAGCTCATTGTCGTTGACTCGAGGAGCTCTGATCTCACGGTCGACATCGCTGAGGAGGAGGGCGCCACCGTCATGGTGCAGCGCTACCTCGGCGACGGCCCGCAGAAGAACGTGGCGCTCCCGAAGGCGGCGAACAGGTGGATCCTGTCAATCGACGCCGACGAGCGCCTGAGCGACGAGATGGTCGAGACCATTAAGGGGCTGAGGCTCTCCGATACGGATCATGACTCGTTCTCCTTCCCCAGGCGGAACTTCATCGGAAGCCGCTGGATCAAGCGCTGCGGCTGGTACCCTGACCGCTGCGTGAGGCTCTTCAACAAGGAGAAGTGCAGGTTCCGCGACGTGAAGCAGCACTCCTATGTCGAGGGGAAGAATATCGGGGAGCTGAAGGGCGATATCCTTCATTACTCCTTCAAGAACGTCGGCGAGCTCTTCGCGAAGCCTGACCGCAACTTCTCGACCCGCGGCGCCAAGATCCTCTATGAGCAGGGAAAGAAGACCAGCGCGCTCGGGCCGTTTGTCCATGGTTCCGCGGCCTTCCTCCGCCAGTACATCCTGCGGCTCGGCTTCCTTGAGGGCGTTGACGGCTTCAGCGTCTCCCTGAGCGCCGGCGTCAACCACTATCTGAAGTACGCGAAGCTTCTCGAGTACTACCGCGACCAGAAGGTTCTGGGAAGCGAGGACTTCAACCGCGTCTGGTAGCAGGAAAAGAGAGAGCTTTCTTTTCTTACCAATTCAGATGGATTTGCTATACAATAGGACAGCGTCCTATTCAGGCGCATCCGGCTCATGCCGGATGGGCCTTTTGTGTTTTTTTGCATGAGGATCGGTAAATGCCAATTAAAATACCTGACGGCCTGCCGGCCGCGGAAACCCTCCGTTCGGAAAACATCTTTGTCATGACCGAGTCAAGGGCAGCACACCAGGACATCCGTCCGCTCAGCGTGCTGATCCTCAACCTCATGCCGAAGAAGATCGAGACGGAGACGCAGCTCATGAGGAAGCTGTCCAACACTCCCCTGCAGGTATCAATTGACCTGCTCCGTATCGACGATCACGTGTCGAAGAACACGCCGAAGGCCCATATCGACACCTTCTACGAGAGCTTCGATGAGGTGCGCGACCGCTACTACGACGGCATGATCATCACCGGCGCGCCCCTCGGCACAGTCCCCTTCGCCCAGGTCAAGTACTGGAAGACCTTTGTCGAGATCGCGGAGTGGTCCAAGAGCCACGTCACCTGCACGATGTTCCTCTGCTGGGCGGCGCAGGCCGCGCTCAACGTGTTCTACGACATGCCGAAGCGCACTCTCGCCGAGAAGCTGAGCGGCGTCTACTGGCACAACCGCGCGCACTCGAACGATCCGCTGATCCGCGGCTTTGACGACATCTTCCTCGCCCCGCACTCGCATTTCGCGAGCTTCCAGACTGATGACATCCTCCGCGAGTCGGATCTGCATATTCTCGCCTCCTCGGACGAGGTCGGCATGTACCTGGGCGTCAGCCCCGACAGGAAGCAGGTCTACCTCACCGGGCATCCGGAGTACGACGCTGAAACGCTCCACAACGAGTACATGAGGGACATCAGGGCAGGGCTCAATCCGAAGATGCCGAAGAACTACTACATCAACGATGATCCGAGGACTCCGCCTCACTGCACCTGGAGGAGCCACGGACACCTGCTCTACGCGAACTGGCTCAACTACTACGTCTACCAGAACACCCCGTTTGTTCTCGGCGCGAAGGAAAGCTGATCAGTTCCTGCCGTCTTCACGGCGGCGGATCTCCTGATACACTATGCGGATGTGAAAGCATCCGCTTTTTTTAGCTTTATGAAACAGCGCGGGGCCCGCACGGCGGCTCCTGCCATAACCCTGAGGAAGCCGCACCGCGGCTCTGCTGCCTATGTCTCTCTATCCTGAAACAAAGTCATTCACCGCTCTCCGTGAAATTCTCAAGAAGCGCATCATGATCCTGGACGGCGCCATGGGCACGATGGTGCAGAGCTACGGGATAAGCGAGCGCGAGTGGAGGGGAAAGGAGTTTGTCTCCTCGCTTGTCGACCTCAAGGGCTGCAACGATGTCCTCTGCCTCACGAGGCCTGACGTCATCAGCGACATCCACCGGCGCTACCTCGAGGCCGGAGCAGACATCATCGAGTGCAACTCGTTCAGCGCCACCAGGATAGGACTCAGCGCCTACGGGCTCTCGGACCGCGCGGCGGACGTTGCCTTCAGGGCCGCGCAGCTCGCGAGAGCCGAGGCTGACCGGGCCACGGCAGCGGATCCCTCAAAGCCCCGCTTTGTCGCCGGCATCCTGGGGCCTACCGGGCGCACCGCCTCGATATCGCCTGACGTGCAGGATCCGGGCGCGAGGAACGTAACCTTTGACGAGCTCGCTGAGGGCTACGCCGAGGAGGCAAGGGCGCTTTTGAAGGGCGGCGCGGACATCCTCATGATTGAGACCATCTTCGACACGCTGAACGCCAAGGCAGCCGTCTATGCCGTGGAGCAGGTCGAGGACGAGCTTAAGCTGAGCGTCCCGGTCATGATCTCCGGAACAATCACCGATGCCTCGGGAAGGACGCTTTCCGGGCAGACCACCGAGGCCTTCTACAACTCTCTGAGGCACGCCGAGCCCCTCTCCTTCGGCCTCAACTGCGCCCTGGGCCCCCGCGAGCTCCGGCCCCACCTCGAGGAGCTCGCCGAGGTCTCGGACTATTTCATCTCGGTCCACCCGAACGCCGGACTCCCGAACGCCATGGGCGGGTACGATCTCACCGCAGAGGAGATGGGCAGCTACATCAGGGAATGGGCCGCCTCAGGGCTTGTGAACATCGTCGGAGGCTGCTGCGGCACGACGCCTGATCACATCAGGGCCGAGGCTGAGGCTGTCGCCGGAATTGCGCCGCGCGTGCCTCATAAGCATGATGCTGCCTGCCGCCTCTCCGGGCTTGAGCCGCTCAACATCACCGATGACTCGCTCTTCATGAACGTGGGCGAGAGGACCAACGTCACGGGCTCGGCGAAGTTCAGGCGCCTCATCAAGGAGGAGAAGTACGATGAGGCGATAAGCGTCGCCAGGCAGCAGGTTGAGGGCGGCGCGCAGATCATCGACGTCAACATGGACGAGGGCATGCTCGACTCCGAGAAGTGCATGACGAAGTTCCTCAACCTCATCGCGGCGGAGCCTGAGATCGCGAAGGTCCCGGTGATGATTGACTCGTCGCGCTGGGATACGGTTGTTGCCGGCCTCAAGTGCGTGCAGGGCAAGTGCATCGTCAACTCCATCTCAATGAAGGAGGGCGAGGAGAAGTTCCTGAGCCACGCGAAGACGCTCCGGAGGTTCGGAGCCGCGGCCGTGGTCATGGCCTTTGATGAGACCGGGCAGGCAGACACCTACGAGAGGAAGATCTCGATCTGCACGCGCGCCTACAACCTCCTCCTCTCCATCGGCTTCCCGGCCGAGGACATCATCTTCGATCCGAACATCTTCGCCGTCGCTACCGGAATAGCCGAGCACAACAACTACGCGAAGGACTTCATTGACGCGGTCGCCGAGATCAAGAGGACTCTCCCGCACGCGCTCATCTCGGGAGGCGTCTCCAATGTCTCGTTCTCCTTCCGCGGCAACAACCCGGTGAGGGAGGCGATCCACTCGGTGTTCCTCTACCATGCCATCAAGAACGGCATGGACATGGGCATCGTCAACGCCGGGCAGCTTGCCGTCTATGACGATCTGCCGGCTGAGCTCCGCGAGAGGGTCGAGGACGTCATCCTCAACACCCGCCCTGACGCGACTGACCGGCTCCTTGAGATCGCGGAGAAGTACCGCGGCGCCGGAAAGGGCGCAGCCGAGGAGAAGCCGGATCTCAAGTGGCGTGAGCAGAGCGTTGAGGAGCGCCTCACCTACGCGATGGTGAAGGGCATCACCGACTTCATCGACGCCGACACCGAGGAGGCGAGGCAGCTGCTGGGCTCTCCGATAAAGGTCATCGAGGGGCCCCTGATGCACGGCATGGACATCGTGGGAGACCTCTTCGGCTCAGGCAAGATGTTCCTGCCGCAGGTCGTGAAGTCCGCGAGGGTCATGAAGAAGGCCGTCGCCTACCTGGAGCCGTTCATTTCCGGAATGTCGGGGAGCGGGCACAGCGCCGGCAAGGTCGTAATCGCGACGGTGAAGGGCGACGTGCATGACATCGGGAAGAACATCGTCTCGATAGTGTTCCAGTGCAACGGCTTCGAGGTCATCGATCTGGGCGTAATGGTGCCCTGTGACAAGATCCTGGATACGGCAGAGAAGGAGCACGCCGACATTGTCGCGCTCTCGGGGCTTATCACCCCGTCTCTCGATGAGATGGTCCATGTCGCCTCCGAGATGGAGAGGAGGGGCTTTAAAATCCCCCTGATGATCGGAGGCGCCACGACCTCAAGAATCCATACGGCGGTCAAGATCGCCCCGGTCTACAGCGGGCCGGTCGCCTATACCGCTAACGCGAGCCGCGTCATCGGCGTGGCGCAGAAGCTTGTCTCCGAGGATCTCAGCGCGGGCTATATAAAGGAGCTCCGCGAGCAGCAGGAGGAGGACAGAAGGCAGTTTGCCGAGGCCAACTCCTCGAGGAAGCTCCTGCCCATAGGAGAGGCAAGGAAGCGCGCGCCGGCGCTCTCCTTCGAGGGAGACTTCGCGCCTGCGGAGCCCATGGTCCCCGGCATAACGGTCTACCGCAATGTCTCAATCGCGAAGCTCAGGCGCTATATCGACTGGACGCCGTTCTTCTCCATCTGGGGGCTCAAGGGCAAGTACCCTGACATCCTGAAGAGCGCGGAGTTCGGGACAGAGGCAGGGAAGCTGATGAAGGATGCCGAGGCGTTCCTTAAGGACGCGGAGGAGAAGGGCACCATCGCTGCGCGGGCCGTCGTCGGTCTCTTCCGGGCATTCTCGAGGGGAGACGACATCATCGCTGAGACGGAGGATGGCGGCACCGAGCTCTTCTCCATGCTGAGGCAGCAGCATGACAAAGATGAGTGCTGCTCGCTTTCCGACTTCATCGCGCCTGAAAAGTCCGGCGCGAAGGACTGGATAGGCGTGTTCGCGCTCTCCGCGGGCTTCGGCTCGGATGAGATCGTGAAGAGATGCAAGGATGACAGCAATGAGTACGGCGCCATTCTCACCCGCGCGGTCTGCGACCGCCTGACCGAAGCGTTCGCCGAGTACCTCCACCAGGAGGTGAGGGTAAGGCTCTGGGGCTATGAGGCTGAAGGGAATGCATCGGCTGATGATCTTCTTGCCGGAAAGTACCGGGGCATAAGGCCGGCGCCCGGCTACCCGCCCTGCCCGAACCACAGCCTGAAGAGGCATATCTGGCACATCCTTGACGTCGAGGAGCGCACCGGCATAAAGCTTACCGAGACCGGGGCCATGTGGCCGGTCGCCTCAGTGTCGGGGTTCTATTTCTCGCATCCTGGATCAAAGTATTTCAGCGTCGGGAAGATCGGGCGCGATCAGCTTGAGGACTACGCGGCGAGGAACGGAGTCTCGGCTGAGGAGGCCGAGAAGGAGCTGGAGCCTGTTCTCGGATACAACAGGAGCTGAACAGTTTTTAACCGCTTATCTGGCACAGATCCCGGCCGGCTGCATGGAGCCGGGATATCCTGCTGCAATAATGCTATGCGTGTGGGCTTTTCAGCTTAAAAATATCTCTTTTCTCATATTGATATTGTAAAATTCGAAAATGTTGTCCGGTGCCTGCCAGTCGTCCGAAATCAGGATTGTATCCATCAGAGGAGCTCCTCAGTGTTTCCCGATCTGCGGCCGGCTTTTATATTGTCAAAACTAGGGGCGGCGCGCTGCGCCGGCGGAACGGCTTATGAATATAGGCAGAAAATTTTGTCTGACTTTCCTTGCGCTTTCGGCAGTATCTCTTGCCGGCGGTGCCTTTGTCTGCGCCAGCGGCGCGTCAAAGGGCTGTATCTCTGAATCTCTTGCCGGCGAGTACGGGAGGGCGCTGCAGCTCTCATCTGCCTGGTCAGGCACCAGGGCGGCGGCACTGAGGCTCTACGCAGCGAGAAGCCAGGCAGAGGCAGACAAGGCCGCCTCTGACTTTGCAAAATCCTCAGCTCTCTTCAAATCGTCTGCCGCAGGCACCAACCAGATCCTCTCTGACTCTGCCGAGAAATTTGACCATCTCGTCTCGAAGTCGCTGTACCCGGCCCTTCGCGACGGCGATGCCCAGACTGCGGAGTCCGCAGCGTCAGGGCTTGACACCGAGTCAGCGAAGATCGATGAGGTGCTGGGCCAGCTCTCATCCTCGGAGCGCATTGCAGCGCTTCGCGGCGAGGCATCGTCAAAGTCATTCATCTGGTGGTTCGCCGGCTTCTCCGTCCTGATGCTCCTTGCCTCCTGGCTTGCCTCTGATATTCTCGCGGGCGGGCTCGTGAAGCGCGTCAGAAAGCTTGAGGAGAGCGTGAAGTCAGCAGGCAGCGAAGGGCAGATTGATGTGCCTGCAGGCAGTGCCCATGACGAGCTTGACGCGCTGGCCGGATCTGTTGCCTCGTTTGCCTCAAGGCTCGGCGACAGCAGAAAGTGCTCTGCTGACTTCGAGAAGCGCATCGCAGAGCTTACCGAGGCCTGCAGGAGCCAGGTCGTCTCGATTGTCACCGTTACCGACAGCGTCCACGCGCAGGCTGACACCGTCGCGGCAGCCAGCGAGGAGATGACCTCAACCACCAGCAACATTTCCGACAACTGCAACTCGGCAGCGAAGAGCTCCGCCGAGACCAAGGACTCCGCTACCAAGAGCATGGATGTCGTACGCTCAACCGTTGCCGGCATCCGCCACCACAGCGAGAGGACCAAGGCTGATGCCGACGCGGTAACCGAGCTCAGCGCCAAGATCCAGAAGATTGGCAGCGTCGTTACCACCATTCAGGAGATTGCCGCCCAGACCAACCTCCTTGCCCTCAACGCCGCGATCGAGGCCGCCAGGGCAGGAGAGCAGGGCAGGGGCTTCGCGGTCGTCGCAGACGAGGTCCGCGCGCTTGCCGGCAGGACCGACAAGTCAACCCGCGAGATTGACGAGATGATCAAGGAAGTGCAGCAGGGAGCGCAGGACGCCACCGCCTCGATGGGCGAGAGCGTCAATGAGATGCAGACCGTCGCCTCCCAGGCAGAGCTTGTAGAGCAGAACCTTGACAACGTGGTAACGAAGATTGCCGAGGTCAACGACCAGATCAGCCAGATTGCCGAGGCGGTAAACCAGCAGACCGCCGCAACTGCCGAGGTCTCCCTGAATATCCAGAACATCAGCAGCTCGGTGCAGACCATCACCGACTACGCGAGAAACGCGGACAGGACTGTGGAGAGCTTCAGCAGGATATCCGCGGAGACTGCAGAGACAGCAGAGAGCTGATCCCATGCATTGTCTGGCTTAAGACAGAGCGGGGCGGAACATCAGGTTCCGCCCCGCTTGTTTAGTGTGCTCGGCATGGGCACTGTCTATAGGGTGAAAGTCCCGAACTCGCCCGCTGGAGGGAAGAGTCAGCGAATCGCAAGGTGGTCGGAGTAATCCGATAGCTGAAAGAAGCGATA
>JAEEGJ010007204.1_pt1 | contig 32231 bp, 23 predicted proteins | sample 8958761 | NCBI WGS metagenome assembly JAEEGJ01 (sample SAMN16246546, study PRJNA631951) | gut metagenome | biome: gut microbiome; feature: rumen; material: RS-attached | host: Bos | place: Iran: Karaj | collected 2018-10
CAAAACGTGCGGCCATCGACTCTGCCAAGCAGTATTTCATGCCGATGATGCTCGCCACCATCTGTATCTGTGCCATCTTCTACCCCTTCCTCATCACGATGAAGGGCATGTTCCACGATGCGCTCGAGGACTTCCCCGTCACCATCACCATCAACTTGATGGTGTCGCTGGCACTCGCTGTGGGCATCATCCCCTTCCTTGAGACGCGTATCATCAAACCGGGAACGGTGAAGACCGATGGTAACGCCATCACAAAGTGGGTGCAGCGCACTTACGACCGTGTGCTCGAGTTCACCTTCCATCGCCCGTGGGTAACAGTCTTCGGTGGTGTGGCTCTCATCCTGCTCTCCTGCCTGATTATCCCCACCCTGAAGATACGACTCTTCCCCTATGCCGACCGCGATCAGTTTGCCGTCGAGATCTTCCTCCCCGAGGGTAAGGGCATGGCCGATTCTGAGGCCATCTGCGACTCCGTGCGCCTCGTATTGCAGCAGGACGAGCGCATCAAGGGCATCACCTCGTTCATCGGCTGTTCGTCGCCGCGATTCATGGATGCCTATGCCCCGCAGATAGCAGGCAGCAACTACGCACAGATGATTGTCAACACCGAGAGCGACAAGGCCACGCTCGCCCTGCTGGCGGACTACCAGCCACGCATCAGTGAGAAGTTCCCGCAGGCATACGTCAAGTTCAAGCGCCTCGACTACCTGGAGGTGCCCGAGCTCGAATACCGTTTTTATGGCCAGGATCTCGATTCGCTCCACGTCGTGGCCGAGCGACTGATGGAGCGCATGCGCCAGATGCCCGAGCTCGAGTGGGTGCATACCGACTATCTGCAGCCCTTCCCGCTCATCAGCGTCAAGCTCGACCCTGTCACCTCGGCACAGATGGGCTTCACCCGCACCACGGCAGCCCTCGCGCTGAGTGCCTCTGCCAGCGACCTCCGCGTAGGTCAGTTATGGGAGGGCGACTATGATCTGCCTGTCGTTGTGCGCGACGATACCGATATGCGCTATTCCGACATCGAGGATCTGGGCATCAGCTCTCCGCTGACGATGCTCTCCGCTGGTGTCAGCAAGACCAATACCACCGTGCCCCTGCGCCAGATAGCGAAGGTGCAGCCCAAGTGGAGCGAGAGCCGCATCATGCACCGTGGCGGTGAGCGCTGCATCACGGTGACAGCCCATTTCGCCCAGGGCGTGTTTACCTCGCCTGTGGAGTATCGCATTGCCGACATCATGCAGCACGAGATAGCCATCCCCGATGGTGTGCGCAGCGAGGTGGGAGGTGAGATCGAATATGGCGACGAGGCCATGCCCCAGATTATCGGCGGCATCTCGATAGCCATGGTCATCGTCTTCTTCTTCCTGCTCTTCAACTTCAAGAAGTACGGCATCACCCTCGTCTGTATGGTGGCCCTCGCCCTGATGATCCCTGGTTCGCTGATAGGCCTCGGCATGATGGATCGTGCCCTGGGTCTGACCTCCATCTTCGGACTCATCACGCTGATGGGAATGATCATGCGTAATGAGATCCTGATCTTCGAGCATGCCAACGACCTGGTGAAGAAATATATTGCCGAGCATGGCGACTGGACCGTCGACCGCAAGGCCTATAACGAGGCCGTGAAGCAGGCAGCCTACGATGCAGGCAAGCGCCGCATGGTGCCCATTTTCCTCACCACGGCCACGACGGCTGTAGGCGTGGTGCCGATGATCATCGCCCAGAGTTCGTTTTGGATGCCTGTGGGTGTCACCATCTTCGCTGGTGGTATCGGCTCGCTCATCCTCGTGGTCACTATGCTCCCTGTCGTTTATTGGAAAGTCAATTTAAAAGGTAAAAAAGTAAAAGAGTAAAAAGGTAGAAATTATGGGAAAGAGAATAATGAATGAAAATGTAAGTAAGGTAACGAGTATTTTACTTTTTTACCTTTTTACCTTTTTACCCTTAACAGCGCAAACCTATAGTTTGGAGCAGCTGAAAGACTCAGCCCTCCACAACAATTTTGCCATCCGAAAGGCACGCTTCGACATCAGCGCCGCTCAGCAGCAGCGCCGAGAGGCCTTCACCAAGTATTTCCCCAATGTCAGTGCCACAGGCCTCTGGTTCAATGCCAACAAGGGCATGGCCCAAACCACCATCAATCCCTCTGAGCTGCTGCCGCAGTCGCTGGCTCAGGTGATGGCGCAGCAGATGCCGCCACAGGTGCTCGCCGACTTGGGCAACCCCATCAACGTCTCGATGATGAAGAATGGTACCATCGGCGGTGTCACTGCCGTGCAGCCCGTTTTCGCAGGAGGGCAGATCGTCAACGGCAACCGTCTGGCAAAGGTGGGTGAGAACGTCAGCCGTCTGCAGTTGCAGCTCTCCGAGAACGAGGTCGAGAAGACCACCGAGCAGTACTTCTGGCAGCTCGTGTCCCTTCAGGAGAAGATGAAGACCGTCGAGGCCGTCGAGGCGTTGCTCGCTGATATCGCCAAGGATGCCGATGTCGCCCTGAAGGCAGGCGTCGCCATGCGCAACGACCTCCTGCAGGTGCAGCTGCGCCAGAACGATATCGCCAGTCAGAAGCTCACCCTGCGCAATGCCACCTCCGTCGTTAAGCTCCTCATCGCCCAGTACTGCTGTCTCAGCGATACCGTCTTCACCCTCGTGGCACCAGCCGATGAGGCGACAGACCAGTTGCAGGGAGCCGCCTTCAACGTGCAGTCGACACCCGAGTACCAGCTGCTCTCGCAACAGGTGCGCGCCACAGGCCTGCAGCATAAGATGGAGGTAGGCAAGAACCTGCCCTCCGTCGGCGTGGGCGCAGGCTACAACTATCATAACCTGCTCGACAACAACCACACCTTCGGCATGATCTTCGCCACCGTCAGCGTGCCCATCAGCGACTGGTGGGGTGGCTCCCACGCCATCAAGCGCAAGAAGATCGAGCACGAGAAGGCTCAGGCACAGCTCGCCGACAACTCCGAGCTGCTGCGCATCCGCATGCAGAAAGCCTACAACGACGTCGAGGAAGCCCGACAGCAGCTCGACATCGCCCAGCGCAGCATCGAGCAGGCCGACGAGAACCTACGTCTGAATCGTAACTTCTATCAGGCAGGCACCTCGAAGATGTCCGACCTCCTCGAAGCACAGCTACTCTATCAGCAGGCCCGCGACCGTCAGACCGACGCCGTGGCCAACTACCACAACAAACTCCTGGAATACCGCCAGGCCATCGGACAATAAAACCTATTTTATAATATAGCGACAATGAAAAAGATGATGAATTGGGTGCTTGCCGCCACCCTCGTTTGCGGCACAAGCGTATTGACATCGTGCAAGAAGGCACAGACCCCTGAACCCGTGCAAGAACAGCAGACCGAAGAGCAGACAGTCCAGAAGGTAGAGTCTACCGAACTGATCCGCACCAGCCAGAGCTGGGACGGCGTAGAGCTGCCCGACTATTTCCAGGGACGCCCCGAGCTGGTGGCCGTGAAGTACGTGTTCCCCGCTGGTCAGAAACTGGGCTGGCATCACCACCCCGTCATGAACTACGGTATACTGGTGCAGGGCGAGCTGACCATCATCGGGCAGGATGGCAAGGAGAAAGTAGTCCACGAGGGTGAGCCCGTCGTAGAGATGGTCAATACCATCCATCACGGCGAGAACCGAGGCACGAAGCCCGTCATCCTCTATATGTTCTACCTCTCGCAGAAAGACCTGCCCCTGGCCGTGCAGCATCCCGAGATTCCGCTGGAATAATCTGGAAGAATCATGCACACATGGCACCGATATAGCAAGCGGATAGCATGTCTTTGCTTCCTGGCAGTAACCCTCACGGTTACTGCCCAGCAGAAGACTGCCGATATCGAGCAGCTGCGGAAAGACATGTACCGTCTGTTTAACAAGCCCGACTCCTTAGAGCAGTACATGCAGGTCACCGAGCAGCTGAAAGAGCTCTCCAGGCAGACAGGCAATGAAGACCTGCTCTATCGTGCCTGGGCTAATCAGGCCATCAGGCTCTCCGCGCTGGGCGAGCGTGATAAGGCACTCGATATTCTCGCCGACATGAACGAATATGCCCGTAAGAGCGACAGCAAATACGGCCTTTTCATCTCCATGCAGGCCAATGCCCATATCGCAAGCGGCCTTCGGATGGAAGAGCAGGCCGAAGAACTGCTCAAGCGCTGCATCGCCTATAAAGAGCAATACCTCCCCCATCTCAATATTGCCCCCATTTACCTCGGACTGGCAAAGATCTATTTTAACAGAGATGATAAGTATGGTGTGAAGGATCGGGTGCTCGATATGGCAGAAAAGGCACTCCGCGAACCAGATCTTGTGCCGGAACAGCGCATACAGGCCTTGAGCTTTCGGTGCCTGGCTGCCACTATGGGCAAAGAAGACAAGGAAACCTTCAACCGCTATTACGCAGACCTCGATAAGGCAAGGCGCGAAACGGGGATAACCAATACCCTCGGTCAGCGAATCGACGTCTATTATGCTGAGTATAACGAGGGCTACGAGAAGATGCTGGAGAAGGCACTGGCCTTGAGGAACACGCCCGACCGTCTGGTGATGTCATCATACGCTTATACCAAGCTGGGGCGATGGAAGGATGCCTATTACTTGCAGATGAGATACAAGAAATATACTGACTCTCTCAATTCCGCAGAGTCGCGAAATATCGCCCTCAACCAGTCGCATGCCCTCGAAGCAGCACGAGCCGAGAACGAGAGCAAAGACCTGAAGCTGAAGAACCAGCAGCTGGAGCTTGAGCATATCTCCGACGAACTCGCCCAGCGGCGACTGGAGGAAGAGGCACTGAGCCTCTCGCTGGAGAACCAGAGCATCGAACTCCAGAATGCAGCCGTGAAGCTGAAGAACGACAGTCTCGACCGTTACAACAAAGACCTGCAATTAAGTGAGTGGGCCTCGAAGATGGAAGCCCAGGAGGAGCGCGAGCATGCCCAGCACTTGTTGATGACCATGCTGGCCGTCATCGCCGCCCTGGTCATCACCGCCATGGCCTTCATCCTCTACCGTCGCAACAAGCACTCGAAGGAGATCGAGGCAGCCTACGGCAAGCTCGAGGATGCCTACAACCAGCTCGAAGCCACCACCACCGCCAAGGAGCGCATCGAGAGCGAGCTCCGCATTGCCCGCGACATACAGATGGGCATGGTGCCCCATGTCTTCGCCTTCCCCGAGGATTCAGGTATCGACCTCTACGCCTCCATGACCCCCGCCAAGGAGGTCGGCGGCGACCTCTACGACTTCTTCCTGAAAGACCAGAAGCTGTATATCTGCGTGGGCGACGTCTCAGGCAAGGGCGTGCCCGCTTCGATGACGATGGCCGTAGCCGTCAATCTGTTCCGCAGTGTAGCCAAGGAAGGCTTCACCCCGGCACAGATAGCCATGAGGCTCAACGACACCCTCTCTGCCGACAACGAGAACAGCATCTTCGTCACCATGTTCATCGCCGAGATCAATCTGGAGACGGGGCGTATGGACTACTGTAATGCCGGCCACAACTCGCCAGTCTTCGTCAACAATGCGCTGAAGACTGACGACCCCAGCCGTGCCTACTACATCGAGATGGAGCCCAATGCCCCCGTCGGACTCTGGCCAGAGCTGGAGTATATCGGTGAGAGCATCGACAACGTCAAGGGCTATACGCTGCTCATCTATTCCGACGGCCTGACAGAGGCAGAGAACGAAGAGCAGGAGCAGCATGGCGAGGAGCGCCTGCTGGCGCTGGTGCGCGATGCCGAGTTCGTCAGTGCAGAGACCACCGTCAATATGATCCTCGATGATGTCGCAGACCACGTAGGCAGCGCCGATCAGAGCGACGACCTGACCATCCTCTGCCTCAAGATAAGCTGAAACTTCCCTCTGGGGTCAGGCCCCAAGTTGCAAAAATCACCCCCGATGCGACAGGATTCAGTCGCTTTGGGGGCTTTTTGTCGCCGAATACTCCAGCCGTCGCAACAACCTCAGCAGAAAACTCATAAAAAAACGCATATATCTTCCGAAACCGCCGTACCTTTGCACCGTCGAAAGGAAACTGACGGCAACAGAGATTAGTAAAATTAGAAGTATAACAATTTAAAAAATAAGAGTTATGATGAAGAAATTTTTATTGATAGAGACGACACTCATGAGTGCATTTATCGCATTATTTTTCTCATTCGCATCAATGTCAAAGCACAATAGTCAGGTCATGGCGCAGAACACCACGCAGACGAGCATCCATAAAGCATCGCACGCCACAACCGCCACTCACAGCATCTACATGGCTGGCGGTGTCTACCCAGAGCCTTAAGGGTAAGGCGAGCCATAGAAATAAGAGCCACTTATTTTCAGATAAGCACATATTCTCTACCCAATAAGAGCCATGTAATTTTTAATACATGGCTCTTATTTTCTATGCAACTTGGGGCCTGACCCCAAAGTAAAGTCGCTGGGGGATTATAGCGGTTCGTCGAAGGGGGCGGCGGTGACGCATTTGAGGTTCTTCTCGAGCTGGGCGGTGGAGCTGGCACCGACGAGGACGGAGGTGACGGCGCGCTGGTGGAGGATCCAGGCGAGGGCCATCTCTGCCAGGGTCTCGCCACGGCTCTGGGCCACGTCGTTGTAGTGGCGCAGCTTCTCGAGCAGCTCGGGGGTGAGCATGGAGCTCTTGAGGAACTTCTCCTTGGCCATGCGGCTGTCGGCGGGTATGCCCTGCAGATAGCGGTCGGTGAGCAGTCCTTGTGCCAGGGGCGAGAAGGCGATGAAGCCGATGCCCTTCTCTGCGCAGAAGTCGGTGATGCCCGTCTCCTGCGGCGTGCGGGAGAGCATGTTCAGGCGTCCCTGATAGATGAGCAGGGGCACGTCGTGGTCCTTCAGGTACTTGTGGCCGTACTTCAGGGCTTCGAGGGGCCAGTTGGAGATGCCGACGTAGAGGGCCTTGCCTTGGCGCACGATGTCGACGAGAGCCTGCAGCGTCTCTTCCAGGGGTGTGTCGGGGTCGTAGCGGTGGCTGTAGAAGAGGTCTACGTAGTCGATCTTCATGCGGCGGAGGCTCTGGTCGAGCGATGCCATGAGGTATTTGCGCGAGCCCCAGTTGCCGTAGGGCCCAGGCCACATGTCGTAGCCTGCCTTCGTCGAGATGAAGAGTTCGTCGCGGTAGGGGCGGAAGTCTTCGTCCATCAGTCGTCCCATGGTCTCTTCGGCTGAGCCGTAGACGGGTCCGTAGTTGTTGGCAAGGTCGAAGTGGGTGATGCCGTGGTCGAAGGCATAGTGGGTGATTTCACGGCTGCGCTCATAGGGGTCGACGCTTCCGAAATTGTGCCAGAATCCGAGGCTCACCTTTGGCAGTAACACACCTGAGCGCCCGCAGCGTTCATATTCCATACCGCAGTCGTAGCGGTTCTTATCGGCAAAATATTGTTCTTTCATAAGGGTTGATGTTTTAGTAATTTGGGGCAAAGATAATATTTTTTTTAGACATAAGAACAAAAGAACTAATAATTTTAGACCTAAGAACAAAAAGAAACAAAAAAAATTAGTAATTTTGCAAGCAAAAACAGAATCAGATGACAAGATCGAAGGAAATGGAGGCGAAAATGAAGGCCTTCAAGGATGCTGGCAAGTATGAGCAGGACGAGTTTATCGACTTTGAGCCCGAGGGGCATGTGTACACCTACAAAGCCGTCCAGCAGCTGCTGCCAGTGAGCTCGCTGATAGGCTACTTCTTTGAGCCTTTCGACGCCCAGGGGATAGCCCAGCGACAGTGGGAGCGCTACGGCGTGCCCATTGAGGAGTCGCTGAAGAAGTGGAAGCGGATAGGGCGCAGGGCTGCCGATGTGGGCACGTTCATGCACGAGCAGACGGAGAACTACTTCCGCGACGGCACGTTCCTCACCGTATGTCCCTTCTGCTATGAGGGCGAGACGGAGGAGGTGAGCATCGAGCAGGAGAAGCAGTACTTCCTGAGATTCGTCAGCGACTACCAGATCAGCCCCTACCGCCAGGAGTGGCCCGTCTACGACACGGGGCTGAACATCGCAGGCACCATCGACATGATCTGTCAGAACGACGACGGCACGTTTACCATCTACGACTGGAAGCGCAGCACGAAGGTGGTGAACCAGCTGGGGCAGCCCGTCACCGAGGCTTTCGGGGGTAAGATGAGCATCAACGGCATCAACCTGCCCGACACCTCTTACTATCACTACTGCATCCAGCAGAACCTGTACCGCCACATGCTGGAGACGCACTACGGTCTGCGCGTGAGGGCGATGAACCTCGTGGTGCTGTCGCCTGAGTATCCGTCGTATTACGTGGCTGAGGTGCCGAGGATGGAGGAGGTCGTGGCGCAGATTGTGGATATCTGTCAGCAGAAGGACTTAGGGAGGAAACTTTTAAAAAAGTAAAAAGGTAAAAAAGTAAAAAGGTAAAAAATATGAGAAGGTTTTTATTTGGTATCGCTTTGATGGCGATGGGCTCGGGGCTCCTGACGGGATGCCTGAGCAATGATGATGACAACAAGGGGAGCGGCAGCTCGGAACTTGTCGTGACGAAGGGCGCCCTCGTGCTCTGTGGTGGCAATGCGGTGGCTGATGTCCCCAGCAGTCTCTACTATCTGGACTATGAGGCTGGTACCTCGCGCGCTGTGGCCTCTGACCTCGGCGCTGATGCCAACGACGTGATTGAGTACGACGGTAAGGTGTATGTCACCGGATCAGGCGAGGATGTCATCTACGTGCTGAGTGCTGACAATTTCCAGTTGTTAGACCGTATCAGTACCACGGAGGAGATGGGCGAGGAGGCTGGCGACGGTCCCCGCTGTCTGACGGCCTACGACGGCAAGTTGTATGTGACCACACGCGGCGGATTCGTGGGCATCTTCGATACGAATACCCGAGGCTACGTCAACAAGATTGAGGTAGGCAAGGAGCCTGAGGGGCTGTACCTCGGCATGAAGGACAATGTGCCTGTGCTCTATGTGTGCTGCAGCGGACAGCCCTCTATCGCTACCGTCAGCTTAGGTACCAGCTACAGCGTCACTTCGTTCTCAAACGCTTCTATCCGACAGCCGATGGAGGTGGTGGCTGCTGGCGATATGCTCTTTGTGCGCGACTTCGGCTATCTGGACGATCAGCAGCTTCAGAAAGACGCTGCCCTCTATCTCATCTATGGCAGCGCTGTGGAGAAGCTGGTTCCCGACGCAACGGGTATGGATGCTGCTGGCTATAGCATCTTGACATATAATGACCCCATCGGCAAGAATGCTAAGGCTTCGTATAGCGTCTATAACATCAACGGCTATGGCGGCTACACGAACTTCCCCCTGAGCGGCGACAACTCGGCTCCTATCCAGCACCCCACCGTGATCAGCATCGATCCTAATCCTTATGCTGGCGGTAACGTGATAATCGGATCGGAGAGTTTCGTGAACATCTACCGTGGGACAGGTGTCTTTATGAAGACATTCCCCGTGAGCATGGATCCTTGTGCCGTTGCCTATCTCTACAAGACGGTCAAATCGTCTGAGATCGTCAATAGTCAAAAGTGATGATGAGGCGGTTGAGTGTTTTCCTGTCTGCCCTGCTGACCCTCTGCGCCTGTGGAGGTGGTGGCGGGCGTGGCAGTGCTGAGGCAGAGGGAGCGGCTGACAGTCTGCCGTCTCTGGAGCTTGTGAAACCCCGTTATGCGACGGGCTACACGGTGAAGGACTCGGCTGGCATGCGCTTCGTAGAGGTGGGTGAGCATGACCGCTTCGCCCTCGTCGGTGGCGAGGGGGGAGAGGTGCCCCAGGGCTATACGCGCATCGAGGTGCCTGTGGAGCGCACCATCTGTATGACGGCGCTGCAGCTCTCGAACTTCACCGTCCTCGATGCCCATGATGTGGTGAAGGGCATCACGGGAACGAAGAACCTCTTTAACCCCGATATCCTGGCGCGCACGAAAGACGGGCGCATCGTGAAGATAGGTATGGAGGGCAACTTCGACACGGAGATGGTGCTCGCTGCCAATCCACAGGTGATCCTCATCTCTCCTTCGAAGCGCGGTGGCTATGAGGCCATCAAGGAGACGGGTATCACCCTCGTGCCCCACCTCGGCTATCAGGAGCTCCACCCGCTGGGGCAGGCTGAGTGGATCAAGTTCGTGGGGATGCTCATCGGTAAGGAGCGCGAGGCCAGTGAGATATTCGACGGTATCGAGCAGCGTTATAATGCGCTGAAGGAGGCTGCCTCGAAGGTCACAGAGCGCCCCAGCGTCTTTTCGGGAGAGATGCATTACGGCACGTGGCACGCTGTGGGCGGCAAGAACTATCTGGCCCAGATATTCCGTGACGCGGGTGCTGACTACGTGATCGACGACGAGGAGACCAGTGGGGAGAACCTGGAGTTTGAGAAGATGTATGCCCTCGCCGCTAAGGCCGACTACTGGCGCATCCTGAACAGCTATCCTGGCGACTTCACCTACGACGCACTGAAGGCCTCGGAGCCTCGCAACGAGCTCTTCAGCGCCTTCAAGGAGCATCGTGTCGTCTACTGTAACATGAAGCAGACGCCTTACTATGAGATCTCGCCTGTGAAGCCTGATGTGCTGCTGAAAGATTTTGTGGCTATCTTCCATCCTGAGCTCGTGGAGAAGGATTACAAGCCGACATTCTACCGACTTTTGGAAAGGTAAAAAGGTAAAAAAGTAAAAATGTAAAAATTTGGGGGGCTTGAAGCGATCTGTCTATATCATCTTGCTGCTGGTGGCTATCGTCGTTTTGGCGGTAGTCAACTTGCTGATAGGTTCGGTGCGCATCCCTGTGGGCGATGTGTGCAGCATCCTTGCGGGGCATGATGGTAACGAGATATGGTCGAATATTATCTGGAAGTCGCGCCTGCCCCAGGCTCTGACGGCGATCGCAGCGGGTGCAGGTCTCGCGGTGAGTGGTCTGCAGATGCAGACGGTGTTCCGCAATCCGCTGGCAGGACCCTCAGTGCTGGGCATCAGCAACGGCTCTGCACTGGGTGTGGCCTTTGTCGTGCTGCTCTCAGGGCGCCTGGGGGGTGTGGCGTTGTCGCGCCTGGGTTATCTGGGTGATGCCGCGATGTCTGTGGCAGCCATCGTCGGTGCGCTGGCAGTGATGATGCTCATCGTGTGGATCTCGCAGAAGGTGCGTGGCAATGTCACCTTATTAATAATAGGTGTGATGATCGGCTACTTGGCCAATGCCATTATCGGCGTGCTGAAGTTCCTCTCGCCTGAAGAGGATGTGAAGGCGTTTGTCGTGTGGGGTCTTGGCTCGTTCTCGCGCGTCTCAGGCGACGAGATGGTGCTCTTCGTGGTGCTCATGGCCATCCTCCTGCCGCTGAGCTTCCTGCTGGTGAAACCCATGAACCTGTTGCTCTTGGGCGACCGTTATGCCTCTAATCTGGGTCTGAACATCCGAAGGGCGCGCCTGTTGGTGATTCTCTGCTCGGGTGTGCTTGTGGCTATTGTCACGGCTTATTGCGGCCCCATCATGTTCATCGGTCTTGCCGTGCCCCATCTGGCGCGTGCCATCTTCCGCACCTCCGACCACCGCATACTCATCCCTGCCACGATGCTTTGTGGTGCTGCACTGGCCTTGGTCTGTAACCTCATTGCGCGCATGCCAGGATTTGAAGGAGCGCTCCCAGTGAACAGTGTTACTGCCCTTGTGGGAGCGCCCGTCATCGCTGCCGTCCTCTTCCGCCGTCGGAAAGACGATGTCAGCGAGTAAATTTACTTCTTATTCTTAATCACGAAGACGCAGACTGAGCCAATCAGGAAGCTGACGCCTGCCACGAGCATCATGGACGACTGGTGGCCGCCTACGAGTGTCAGGATGAAGCCGCCACAGAGGGCTGCTACGATCTGGGGGACACAGATGGTGCCGTTGAACAGTCCCAGATAGGCACCCATGTGACCATATCCTTGCAGGGCATTGGTGACGAAGGTGAACGGCATGGCGAGCATGGCAGCCCATCCGCAGCCAATGAGCAGGAAGGGCACAATCTGGCCGTACATATCGGGGATAAACGGAATGAGCAGGAATCCCAGACCTCCCAGTATCAGACTGACGCTGTAGGCCATCTTGGTGTTGGAGAAGCGGGGTAAGGTAGCAGCCCATGCCACAGAACCCATAGCCTGGATGGCATAGAGCACGCCCGTCCAGTTGGCAGCCTCCTGATAGGCATCGGTGGTGGGGTCGATGGTGCCCCAGACTGTCTCGGAAACGGCATCGACGACATAGGTCCACATATAGAGCATACCTGCCCAGCAGAAGAACTGTACGAGACCAACCTTCCAGAAGGTAGAGGGGGCGTTCTTCAGCAGGGTTATCCAGTTGGCGCTGTCTTCCTTCTCCTCGGCAACGGGGTTATACTCGCGATACTCCTGAGGGTTCCACTCCTTGACCTTCATCGTGGTGTAGATGACACAGAGGATAAGGATGGCAGCACCGCAGTAGAACGACCAGATGACGGAATCGGGGACGATGCCCTCGGGGGCAACATTGCTCAGACCTAATGCTGTGAAGACAAAGGGGAAGAGGAATCCCACGACACTACCCGCATTGCACAGGAACGACTGGATGGAGTAAGCCTTGGCCTTCTGCTGCTCGTTCACCATGTCGCCCACGAGCATCTTAAACGGCTGCATCGCCATGTTGATACTCGTGTCGAGCAGCATAAGCGCTATCAAGCCGAAGATGAGGGCAGCCCCTACGGTCATGCCGAAGGAGCCGGCATTAGGCAGGAGACACATGATGGCCACGGCCATGAGGGCTCCCACAAACAGATAAGGAATACGGCGGCCAAAGCGCGTCCAGGTCTTATCGCTCAGTGTTCCGACAATCGGTTGCACAAGGATACCCATCAGCGGTGGCAGGATCCAGAAGAAACTCAGCGAGTGAGGGTCGGCACCCAGTGTACGGAAGATGCGCGAGATATTCCCACTTTGCAGTGCATAAGCAATCTGCACACCAAAGAATCCAAAGCTCAGATTCCACAATTTCCAGAAAGAAAGATCAGGTTTTTGTTTCATATTATCTCATTTTTACATTTTTACATTTTTTAATTTTACCTCGTCGTTCCTCGGGTGACAAGGCGGGTGCGCACGATGCGCTTCTCGACCTTCTCGATAGGCGAGATGCCCTCTACCTTATCCATCAGGATCGTAGCAGCCTCTTCGCCCACTCTGTGGCCGCGCTGCTCTACCGTTGTCAGCATAGGGTCGCAGGCCACCGCGCGCTGGCCGTTGGTAAATCCACAGATGGAGATGTCCTCGGGCACCCGGAAGCCCGCATGCTTTGCCGTATAGAGGATGCCGATAGCCGTATCGTCGTTGACGGCAAAGAAGGCGTCAGGCCGATTCTCCATCGCCAGGATGGCGGGTGTCATATCCTCAGCATCGGCACGATTGTCGCAGACGCGGATAATCGACTCGTCAATTGGCAGTCCGTGCTTCAGCAGGGCATCCTTATAGCCATTGAAGCGGTTCTTGGAGATTTCGAGCTGCATGGGGGAGCCGTAGAAGGCGATGCGCTTGCAACCCGTATTAATCAGGTGAGACACGGCATTGAAGGCACCCATATAATCGTCGACCACCACGCGACTGGCATTCACACCAGTACAGATGCGGTCGTAGAACACCAGGGGGATGCCAGCGTCGATCAGTTTCTGATAGTGGTCGTAATTCTTCGTATCCTTCGCCTGTGAGACAATCACGCCACAGACCTTGTAACGGTGGAAATTCTCGCAGATGCGCACCTCGCGCTCATAGCGCTCGCCGCTGAGTGCCACCATGATGCGATAGCCACGGGCAGCGGCTGCCTCTTCGATACCTGTCAGGATCGATGAGAAATAGTAATGTGTAAACTCGGGAACGATCACACCGATGATGCGCTGGGGCATCACACGGCTGTGGCGCAGGGCCTCGCCGATGGCATTCGGATAGAAGTTGTGCTCGCGGGCATACTGCTGGATGGCCTTTCGCCGCTCTTCGCTGATGCGGGGCGAATCCTTCAGGGCTCGCGAAACAGTTGCAACGGAGATTCCAAACTCGCGCGCAATGTCCTTCATCGTCATGGGTGCCTTGTCGTCCATTTGGTTTTTAATGATTCACGTTGCAAAGATACTAAAAAAAATTAATTCCAAACATTTTCATTAACTTTTAATATATGTACGCCCACATGCAAACGTTTGCATTGCACAATTGTGTGTTTTTTTGCTAATAAAAGTACAACATATTAAAAAGAAAACTATCTTTGCACCGTAGAACTCTGAGCCTAAGAATTTTAAACGATATAACATATAACAATTAACTCTAATTAAAAAGTAATGATGAAGCAGGTAAACATTCAATTTCCGCTTAGGATGCTTGGCCTCATATTCGGGCTGCTCCTATCGGTAAGTGCCTTTGCTCAGATTGATGTCAAAGGACATGTGAAAGATGCTACAGGCGAACCCATTATCGGCGCAACAGTTCGCGTTGACGGCACACAGACCGCCACGGTGACTGATTTCGACGGTAATTTCGTCGTGAAAGCCAATCAGGGTGCAAACATCACCATCACCTATATCGGCTACCAGCCGCAGACGGTGAAGGCAGCGCCTACGTTGGAAATCACGCTGCAGGATGACGCCGCAGTGCTCAATGAAGTGGTTGTCATCGGTTATGGTGCAGTGAAGAAAAGCGATTTGACGGGATCGGTAACGGCATTGAAGCCGGATTCCAAGAACAAGGGTCTCGTGGTGAACGCCCAGGACATGATGCAGGGTAAGATCGCCGGTGTGAACGTGACGAGCGATGGCGGTACCCCTGGTGGTGGTTCTACCATCCGTATCCGTGGTGGATCATCACTGAACGCATCGAACAGCCCGTTGATCGTCATCGACGGTGTGCCTATGGACAACAACGGCGTGAAAGGTCTTGCCAACCCCCTCTCGATGGTTAACCCTCAGGATATCGAGTCGTTCAACGTGCTGAAGGACGCTTCTGCTACCGCTATCTATGGTAGCCGTGGATCTAACGGTGTTATCATCATCACCACGAAGAAGGGTCGTAAGGGCAGTGCGCCTCAGGTATCTTACTCAGGAAGCGTGACGATGAGTGTGAAGAAGAAGCTTATCGACGTGATGGACGGTGACCAGTATCGTGCTTTCGCCACACAGCTCTACAAGGGCAATGCCCGTGAGGAGGCTGCGATGGCTGCCTTAGGCGATGCCAACACCGACTGGCAGAAGGAGATCTATCGCACCGCATGGAGCCACGACCACAACGTGACACTGTCGGGTGCTGCAGGCAACTTCCCCTACCGCCTCTCTCTCGGTTATACCAATCAGCAGGGTATCCTGAAGACTTCGGACTTCAGACGTTACACCGCTGCCTTGAACCTGAATCCCTCGCTGCTGAATGATCACCTGGTATTGAACATCAATGCCAAGGGTATGTGGGCCAAGACTCAGTATGCCAATACCGGTGCCATCGGCGCTGCTGTAGCATACGATCCTACAAAGCCCATCTACGACACGACATCAGCTGACGCCAGCAACTTTGGCGGTTATACGGAGTGGAAGGTTCCTGGAGAGTCGCTCAACGACCCCGCATGGCCGAATACCTACAACCGTAATGCAACAGCCAACCCCGTGGCACTGCTGGAACTGAATGACGACCGTGCCATCAGCCGCTCATTCATCGGTAATGCCGACATCGACTATAAGATTCACGGTTTCGAGGATCTGCGCCTCCACCTGACTCTCGGTGGTGATTTCTCTAATGGTAAGCAGTGGACCGATGTAGAGCGCTCATCTCCTGCAGCCATCTACTACGGCTCACACGGATGGGACAAGATCACCAAGCGCAACCTGACGCTCTCTGCATACGCACAGTACTATAAGGACTTCTCAAAGATCCATCACTTCGACATCATGGCTGGTTACGAGTGGCAGCACTTCTGGCGCAAGCAGGAGAACAGCTACTGGGGAGCTTATCCCAGCACCAACCAGGAGAATCCTGGACAGTATCACGACTGGTCGCTCTACAACTACAAGACAGAGAACTACCTCGTATCGTTCTTCGGCCGTCTGAACTATATCATCTTGGATCGCTACTACATCACAGCTACACTCCGTGACGACGGTTCTTCACGTTTCAAGGATCACTGGTCACTCTTCCCCTCAGCAGCTCTGGCTTATAAGATGAGCGAGGAGAAGTTCCTCAAGAATGTAGGCTGGATCTCTGATCTGAAACTCCGTCTGAGCTATGGTAAGACAGGTCAGCAGGATGGTATCGGCGACTACAACTATTTCGCCATCTACAGCATGAACACTGGCGTGGGTAGCTATTATGACGTGACAGGCAACGGTTCTTTGGCACGCCCCGTGGCTTACGACCCGAATCTGAAGTGGGAGACCACCGATACTTATAACGTGGGTGTCGACTTCGGCGCATGGAACCAGCGTTTCACCGTCGGCGTGGATGTTTACTATCGTAAGACTACCGATCTGCTCAATGAGTCGGATATGGCAGCTGGTACCAACTTCAAGAACCGCGTGATGACCAATATCGGATCGATGGAGAACAAGGGTGTCGAGGTGACCTTAGGCCTGAAGCCCATCCAGACAGACAACTGGTACTGGACCATCGACTATAACTTCACCTATAATAAGAATAAGATCACGGAGCTGACAGGCGACGGACAGCCTGTTGCCACTGGTGGTATCGGTGGTGGTACCGGTGTATATGCACAGGCTCACGCTGTTGACCATCCTGCAAACTCCTTCTATGTATATCAGCAGGTTTACGATCAGGCAGGAAAGCCTATCGAGGGACTGGTAGTCGATCGTAACGGCGACGGTGTCATCACCGAGTCAGACAAGTACTTCTACAAGAGTCCGATGGCTCCTGTGACGATGGGTCTGAGCTCACGCCTGGAGTACAAGGGCTGGGATCTCGGCTTTGCACTCCGTGCCAGCATCGGTAACTATGTATTCAACAACCTGATGTCGGGTAATGTCAACATGAGTGCTGCCGAGCTTTACTCAGGTGGTAACAACTTCTACGGCAACCGTCCTGTTGCTGCACTCGACTACAACTGGCAGACATACGATCTGGAGGCAAAGCTTTCTGACCACTGGGTACAGAACGGTTCGTTCCTGAAGTGCGATAACATCACACTGGGTTACAGCTTCGACAAACTTTTCAAGGGCGGCAGCTACAAGGGAATCGCAGGTCGTATCTACGCTACTGCATCGAATGTATTCTGTATTACCAAGTATAAGGGTATCGATCCTGAAGTGTTCGGCGGTATTGACAACAATCTCTATCCCCGTCCTCTCTCATTCATCCTCGGTTTGAATCTGAACTTCTAAATAATAAAATAAGGTAAAATGAAAACATATATCAAAAATATCATTCCGGCAGCTGCCCTCTTCCTGGCAGTAGGACTGGATTCCTGCACGAAGGATCTGGATGTAGAGCCAATCGATCCGAACCTGGAAACAAATATCCAGCCGGAGCAGCTCTTCAACAAATGCTATGCCAATATTGCCGTGGCAGGTAATGGCGGTGCCAATGGTGACTGCGACGTCGACGGTATCGACGGCGGTACATCAGGATTCGTTCGCCAGATGTGGAATGCCAATGAGCTCACCACCGATGAGTCGATCTGCGGATGGGGTGATGAGGGTATCGCCAACTTCTGCTATAACACCTACGATGCATCACACCCGATGCTCCGTGGCTACTACTATCGCCTCTATACAGGTATCTCTTACTGTAACCAATATCTGCAGGAGTTTGGCAGCTATAACTCTACCATGTCGGCAGAGGTTCGCTTCATCCGCGCTCTGGACTACTTCCTGCTGATGGACGGATGGGGAAATGTTCCCTTCGTTACTGGTATTACCTCTGAGAAGCCAGTACAGTACTCTCGCTCGGAGATGTTCAACTTTATTGAGAGTGAGCTTCTCGAGATCGAGCCTCAGTTGAGTGCTGCTGTTGCCAAGAAATCAACAGACGCTGGTTATGGTCGTGTAGACAAGGCAGCTGCCTGGCTGTTGCTGGCTCGCCTCTATCTGAATGCAGAGGTTTACACTGGTACAGCCCGTTATGATAAGGCTTCCCAGTATGCAGAGCAGGTTATGACCTCAAGTTATAAGCTGAACATGACAGGTGCTGGCTCTTGGAGCGCTTATCAGATGCTGTTTATGGCTGACAATGGTGAGACTTCAGCTGCTTACGAGGCTGTATTCCCCATTCTGCAGGACGGTGTTCGCACCACCTCTTGGGGTACTTCACTCTTCCTGATTGCTTCTACACACGATGCAGATATGGTTGACTCTAACGGTACGACAGAGACCTGGGGTGGTAACCGTGCACGTCCAGAGCTGATTGCCAAGTGGTTCCCCAATGGCAATGCGCCTGAGGCTGGTCCTAAGGACTTCGCAAAGGCTGCTGGCGACGATCGCGCTATCATCGACTCACGTGGCCGTACCATCGACAACACTGATGTCAGCGCCTTCAAGAATGGCTTCGCAGTGGCTAAGTTCAATAACTTCACCACTACAGGTGCTTCTACCAAGAGCGCACAGTTCCCCGATGCTGACTTCTTCATGCTCCGTGCAGCGGAGGCTTATCTGACATACGCTGAGGCTCAGGCTCGTATAGGCGGTGGTACAGCTCTGAATGCAGCTGCACAAGCCATCAACCAGCTCCGTATACGTGCCAATGCTCCAACGAAGGACAGCTATACGCTCGATGAGATCTGCGACGAGTGGTGTCGTGAGTTCTATTATGAGGGTCGTCGCCGTATGGACCTCATCCGCTTCGGTAAGTTCGGTGGCAGTTCTGATTACAACTGGCAGTGGAAGGGTGGTTCTTATGCAGGTCGCAGCTTTGAGGCTTACAAGAATATCTTCGCTATTCCCAGCACAGATCTGAATGCCAATCCCAATCTGACCCAGAATCCTGGCTACGCAAACTAAGGGAGGGAAAAAGGTAAAAAAGTAAAAAGGTAAAAAAGTATACGACAATGAAGAATATATTGAAATCAACATTGCTGCTGATGTGTAGCGTGGGGCTGTTCGCCGCTTGTTCCGACGACAATGACTCCAACCCGACGCTGCAGCAGCCGTCGACGTTCGTACTCAACGAACCTGGATATGCCTCACAGACCATCAATCTGGCAAACTCCTCCGATCTGCCTTTCACCTGGTCACAGCCCGACTATGGCTTCCCCATCGAGGCCAGCTACGACCTGCAGGTGTCGCTCTCTGGCAATTTCACCATCTCTACTGATGAGGCTAATGCCGATGAGAGTGGTGCAACTATTCCCGACTATGCGATCATCGCTTCAGGTCTCGTGGGAGGCAAGGGCGCTATGGACGCTACCGTCCTCGACCGTAACCTTGTTCAGATAGCAGGATGGCAGGAGGGCAACGTGCCTGCCACACAGACCGTTTACGTACGTGCTGCATCTACCGTGCCTGGCACGCCTACTATCTATTCTAATGTGTTGACGATCAACGTTAACCCCTACTTCATCTTGTTGTCCGACGCTGCTCCAGAGCTCTGGTATCTCGTTGGTGAGTGCATCGGTGATGGTTCTTGGAACAACTCTGAGGATGGCATCGGTACTGCTATCTTCCCATTGATGACCATCGGTGGTGAGACTTACGACAAGGTGACAGGCAAGGGTGTGATCAGCTACACTGGCTTCTTCCCCGCAGGCAAGGGCTTCAAGCTCGTTAAGATTCCTGGAAAGTGGGATGATCAGTGGGGTGCTGGTGATGCTGGCTACGTGATGAACGATGGTGGTTCAGGTAATATCACCGTAGCTGCTGACGGCTATTACACCGTGAAACTTGATACGAAGAACTATGTACTCACCGTCGATCCATTCGAGGGCACACCACGTGCATTCGCTTCTATGGGTATGCCTGGTGGTTACAACGACTGGGATGTCAACGCCAACCTGATGACAGGCTTCGACACTTACGGTGGTGAGAACCATGCATGGACTGCTCAGTTCGAGGCTGGTGCCGATGGTGAGATGAAGTTTGCTGCCGATGGTGGTTGGGACTTCAACTGGGGTGCTGCTGAATTCCCCTATGGACAGGGTACACAGAACGGACCAAACATTCCATACAAGGCTGGCTCTTACAAGGTATTCCTGAATGATATCACAGGTCAGTTCATGTTTATTGAAAACTAAAAACAGGTTTGCATTATGAAGAAGATATTATCTATCATGAGTATGGCACTGCTGATGGCAGGCTGTACCGAAGATTATAAAGACTGGGCACAGCCCTTCCAGAACGGTCCCGAGGAGCCCGTCAGCGTCAGCATCAATGTATCGCCTGGCGTAGCCGTCGACTTCGCTACGATTACCGATGAGACTGTAAAGCTCTTCAGTGCCTCTGTTTCCAATCCTGAGGGTGCTGAGGCTACCTATACAGCCAGTATCACCAACGAGGATGGCAGCAAGGAGATTGCCATCAAGACCGACGAGAATTTCTTCTGCAGTACGGCAGAGCTCGAGAGCGCAGTTAATGCGCTCTGGGGCCGTCGCCCTGTGGCACGTACTATTCCTGTGAAGGTGCTTGCTTACGTGAAAGTGAATGGTGTTGCTATCGCTTCGACGGGCACCACGACACTTACCGCTACGCCTAATGCTCCCGTCATTGAGGAAGCTTATTATATCACGGGTACAGTGAACGGATGGGATAACAACAATACTGACTATGAGCTCAGCAATGGTGGAGCCGATCCTTATGAGAACTCTATCTTTACCGTCATGATCCCAGGCGACAAGGTGACTGGCGACATCGAGTTCAAGGTAACTCCGAAGTCTGGTCTTGGTGGCGACTGGAGCAAGTGTCTCACTGCTTCTGATACCGAGGGTATCTTTGCCACCAACAATGCTGGCGGTAACCTGAAGGTAGCTTACGTGGCTGGTGCCAAGTTCTATCGCATCCAGTTCGACCTGATGAACCAGACATGGAGTGGCGCAGGCCTCAGCTTTGGCGACTACTTCTATGAGATTGGTAACGAGAGCGGATGGGGTACATCGCATGCCCTCGCTGGTCCTGCCAACGACGGTAAGTACAAGGGCTATTATTATCTGAACGGTGAGTTCAAGTTCAAGCCTAATGCCGACAACTGGGATGATGACCTTGAGTATGTCAGTGGCACCACTACCAGCGGAACCCTGACAGATGCCGGTGGTCCTAACTGTCCAGATCCAGGTGAAGGCTTCTACGAGATCTTCCTCGATGCAGGTGCCCTGAACTATACCCTTACGAAGATTGAGAGCGTCAGCATGATTGGTGGCTTCAATGAGTGGGCTAGTGATTTGGAGATGACCTACAATGCTGAGGAAGGTTGCTGGGAGGTTACTACCGATCAGGTATCAGGCGAGTACAAGTTCCGTGCTAACCACGACTGGGCCATCAACTGGGGTGGTGATGTCAAAGGTCTGACACAGGATGGTGCAAACCTCTCTATCGACGGTGGAAGCCACACCTTCAAACTCTACCTCTCTTATAATGGTGCCCACAAACTCACCATCGAATAGAAGAGCAAACGGTTGCACAACGTAACCTACAGAATAAGAGCCGCTTGGAGATTATCCAAGCGGTTTTTTTCGTATCTTTGCACCAGTATTACAACTCAATAGACAACGATTTATGAAAAAATTGCTTTTATTTATCGGTATTGCGTTAGCTGTCATCAGCTGCAAGCCAACACAAGAGACAAAGGAAGTGGTATTCGAGATGCCAGCTGTAGATGACATTGCCATGTATCAGGTGAATCCTCGTGTGTTTGCCCCAGAGAACTCACTGAATGCTGTCGCAGCCCGAATTGACTCCATTCGTGACCTGGGTGTGAATGTGATGTGGGTGATGCCTATTTACCCTATTGGCATTGAGAAGGGCAAGAACTCCCCCTACTGCATTAGCGACTACAAGGCCATCGCACCAGAGTTTGGGACCATCGATGATTTTAAGCATCTGGCTCAAGTGTGCCACGAGCACGGCATGGGTATCATCCTTGACTGGGTGGCTAACCATACGGCGTGGGATCATCCATGGGTCAAAGATCATCCAGAGTGGTATACGCTCGATGAAAAGGCTGACACTATCATCTGTCCGCAACCCTGGAATTGGGAAGACGTGGCCGACTTGAACTATGATAATCAGGATATGCGCGCTGCGATGGTCGATGCCATGAAGTTCTGGATTGTCGAGGTGGGTATCGATGGTTTCCGCTGTGATGTGGCTGATGGCGTGCCTGCCGACTTCTGGAAGGCTGCTATCGACGAACTCCGTCAGGCTGCTGGTGATCGTAAGATTGTGATGCTGGCTGAGGGAAAGAACGTTGACAATTTCACTGTTGGCGGTTTCGATATGAACTATGGCTGGGACTTTAAAGACGAGCTGGTAAAGGTTTGGAAAGGTGCTTCGGCAGAAGATCTCATCAAGGCAGATAAGGCAGAATACGATAGTCTGCCTGAGGGCAAGGTTAAACTGCGCTTTACGACGAACCACGACCACTCGACAGAAGCAACGCCCTGCGTAGAGTTTGGCAGCGACCGTGGTGCTATGGCAGCTTATGTGGCTTCGATCTTCCTGCACGGAGGTGCACTGATCTATGGCTCTCAGGAGGTGGGTTATCCTGAGCCGATCAATTTCTTCAAGTATGTACCCGTAGACTGGACGGCAAAGCCTCAGATCTACAAAGAGTATCAGGCCTTGATTAAGCTCTATAACGACCATCCGGCTCTCCGGAAAGGTTCGCTGACGACTTATCCTGATAAGGATGTGCTGGTGTTTGAGAAGACTGATGCAGCTGAGCGTTTCCTGGTGATGGTGAATGTCAGGGATAAGCAGGTGACCTTAGCCTTGCCCGAGAATTGGGTTAAGCGCGAAGGACTCGATGAATTGAATAACAGGGATGTGGACTTAGAGCATGAAATCACCCTCAATCCCTACGAGTATCTGATTCTGAGACGGTAATTTTATCGCCAGAATGATAATAAGTGAGGAAAAATTTGGTTTTTCCTCACTTTTTTTCTACCTTTGTCCCCGAAATAGGCAATCTGGTGGCTGATGTCACCACGACGAAAGGGAATCCGGTGAGAGTCCGGAACTGTTCCTGCAGCTGTAATCCCCCTTAGAAAGGCCTGCTTGTATAACGCCACTGAGAAAAGACTCGGGAAGGTAAAGCAGACTGGGGAGAGTCAGAATACCTGCCGTTTCTTAAAGTCGTCCGCTCAGGAGTTAGCGGTTCGGGAAAATGGAAAAATGATGAGATTAAAATTGGCTATTGGCCTTTGGCTGTTGGCTGTTGGTGCATCTGCACAAACGGATATCTGGCGTTCAGACAGTCTACAAGAGGTAGTGGTGACGGGTACAGGAACTCAGCACCTCTTGAAGAATGCCCCTGTGCAGACAGAGGTCATCACCCATCGCATGTTGAAGAATTATGGAGGGCGCAGTCTGGAGGATATCCTCGCAGGCCTGACGGCATCGTTCTCCTTCAGCGAAGACGATATGGGTTCGCAGATGCAGCTCAACGGTCTGGGAAATGACTATATATTGATATTGATCGATGGTAAGCGCATCCATGGCGATGTGGGCGGACAGAACGATCTGTCGCTGATTGATCCCCAGAACATCGAGAAGATAGAGATCGTGAAGGGTGCTTCGAGTGCCCTCTATGGCTCTGATGCCATCGCGGGTGTGATCAATATCATCACGAAGAAGCACAACGAAGGACTATTGGTGGAGAATACCACCCGTGGCGGCAGCTATGGCGATTTGCGCCAGCATAACGGACTGGGATTTGCCATTGGTAAGCTGAAGAGCTACACGAATTTTCAGCTCCAGCATTCTGATGGTTGGCAGAATACGGCCACCGAGGATCCCAGCAGGACAGAGTATCTGATAGAAGACTCGCAGAACAAGACCGTGAACCGTCATACGAACTGGCAGGTGTCGGAACGTCTGACTTTCGATCTGTTGAAGAATCTGGAGCTCTATGCCGAGGGTAGCACCTATTGGAAACGTATCTACCGCCCCAGTGGTAAATATCCCATCGACATGAAGTTCTACGATCTGGAGTATCGTAACCAGAGTCTGGCGGTTGGCGGTGTCTGGAAATTGAATAAGACGATGGTGAGTACCAATCGTCCAGACCAGGTGACACTCGACGTGAACTGGGACCGTCACGCGTACTATTATTATTATACCGCAGAGTGGGCGATGGGTGACGGTCTGGATCAGCATGGTAATTTCACCACCTATTATCCCTATTTCCGCGATGACAAAGTGCTGCAGAGCGATCAGCGTCGTACGATGGCCCATCTGAAGGGTATTTTCTCGTTGCCTTACAACAATCGTCTGAGTGGTGGACTGGAGTGGCGCTATGACAATCTGGAAGCGCCGATGCGCGTGGAGGGGGGAAAGGCTACGGATCATACAGAGGCTGTCTACATCCAGGATGAGTTCAGCCATGCGCTGAGTTCTAAACTCTCTGCCAATATCACGGGCGGTCTGCGCCTGAACCATAACGGACAATTCGGCTACCGACTGACGCCGAAGATCTCGGGCATGCTCTCCATCGGTGAGAATATCCGATTGAGGGCTACGTGGAGTCAGGGTTTCAAGACCCCAACGCCCAAGGAGCAGCATTACCGCTACGTGAAGTATATGGGAGGCACCTATCTGTATCTGGGTAATGAAAACCTGAAGCCTCAGACCTCCAACTACTATGCCGTGAGCGGCGAGTATAACTGGGAAGGACTGAACGTGACGGTGACAGGCTATCTGAACCATGTTGATAACATGATTACCCTCGTGACCATCCCTAACACACAGGCTCCGGCAGAGTATATTGCCACCTACGATCCGATGAAGACCCGCCAGTATAAGAATTTGGAGTCGGCTAAGACCAAGGGCGTCGATGTGTCTGTGCGCTTCCGCCTGAACCGTGAGTGGATGCTGGGTGGCAGTTACAGTTATCTGGATACCGATGCCAAAAAATACGATGCGACCCACGACAGACTCGTGGATGTGGTTATCGATGGAATGGCTCATCATAAAGGCAGTTGGTTTGCCACCTGGAACCATGATGTGTCGAAGGCTTATCATCTGGGGGCAGGTCTGTATGGCCGTATGTCGAGCAAGCGCTACTATCAGATAGATGGCGACGGCAAGGGTTATCAGATCTGGCGTATCGCCACCAACCATGAGTTCCCCGTGAGCAAGAAGTGGCTCTTCCGTCTGGAGGCGGGCATCGATAATATCTTTAACTACGTGGATCGCACCTATCATGGTCTGCATCTGGGAACCACAACCCCTGGGCGCACTATCTACGGTACGCTGACCGTGCGGTTCTCACAAGGTAAGAAATTGAGATTCTCAAACAATAAGTCTAATGTAAAATCAAGTAACAATGAAGAAGATTAAGTATTTTGTGTTGGCATTCGCAGCCGTTTGTTTAACTGTAGGTCTCGCTTCCTGCGAAAAGGAGAAGGAAGTCGAGAAAATCGTTGAGAAGCCTGTAGAGGTTATCAAGGAAGTAGAGGTTCCTGTAGAGGTTCCTCAGGACAATAACTGGTCACGTTATCAGTCGATCGTTACTGCCGATGTGTTATCTCAGAAGAAGCACGACAAGGCTATCCTACTCGTGGCCTTCGGTTCTACATGGGATCAGGCTTATAAGGCATTTGATACAACTATCGATGCCTACAAGGCAGCTTTTGGTGACTACGACGTGTTCCTGAGCTATTCTTCAGCTATCTGTATCAATCGTGCAGCTGCTGGTGAGAACACAGATCCTCGTTTCTACTATGCACCTCCTTTCTGGCTCAATGCCTTTGCTGCCGAAGGTGTGCAGTATGACGAGATCGTGGTTCAGTCGCTGCAGGTAATCCCTGGTGAGGAGTACACCCGTGTGATCAACTACATCAAGGACTTCGCCAACAATGCTAATGGTGATCTCGACGATGACTATCTGGCAAATGTGACCTTGAAGCTTGGTGTGCCCCTGCTGCAGGATGCAGATGAGGATGTTTCCCTGGTGGCTAAGGAGCTGAATACGCTCTATGCCGATAAGGCGAAAGAAGGCGTTGTTGCCTTCATGGGTCATGGTAACCCTGACTCTTACGACACTTACAAGGCTAATGTGCGTTATACCGAGCTGGAGCAGGCTTTGCAGAAGTACAGCAAGAACTACTATGTGGGCACTGTTGACATGAAGGACAACTTCAAGACCAATGTCTATGCCCGTATGCAGAAGAATGGCATCAAGAGCGGCAAGGTATTCTGCCACCCGCTGATGTCAATCGATGGTGATCACGGTCACAACGATATGGCTGGCGACGACGACGAAAACTGGGATGGTACGAAGTTTACTCCGAATGAGGAGGGTGAGGTAGAGGATACCTCTTGGAAGAAGTACTTCCAGCATCTGGGTTATGAGTGCAACGATGACACCATGATTCCTCTTGGTCTGCTTGAGCTCCCCACCGTTCGTCAGGTATGGATGAACCATACGCAGGATGCTATCGACGGTGAGCCGCTCGACTACTATCACTCGAAGAATCCTGAAGATTAAGAATTCTCTTTGTTCCATGAATAAAACACTCATCATTATGATGACAGCGCTCCTCTCGGGGAGCGCTGCTTTCTCCCAAATCCACAAGATGGAGCGCGCAGACTCCGCTGTGGTAAGCCGAACCTATAACCTGAACCCTGTCGTCGTGACAGGTTCTGGTCATCACCAGCGTCTGAAGAGTACAGCCACACCTGTACACGTACTTTCCGCACAGGAGATCCGTGAACAGGGCATCAGCACCTTCGACGGTGCATTGACACGTATGATGCCGCAGATATCCATGTCCCCCAACTCCATGGGAACCTTTTTGCGTCTGAACGGACTGGGCAATAAATACATCCTCATCCTGATTAACGGCCAGAAACTCTCCGGCGACATCTCCAACAACGTAGACCTGTCGCGAATCAATATGTCTCGCATCAAACGTATCGAGATCCTCGATGGCGCAGCCTCCTCGCTCTATGGTTCTGATGCCATCGCAGGTGTCATCAATATCATTACGGATCAGCCCACACAACAGTTGGTCAGTATCACCAGCGATACCAGGGTCTCAGGTCACGGCCAGCTCACGGAGTCCGTTAGTCTCGACATCTTTAAGAACGGTTTCGGCTCTTACACCTCATTCACCCACGACCGTGCCAACAGCTATCAGAACAACAACCTGGAATACATCAAGGGCTCTGACACAGAGACTCAGCAAACAATCGCCCCCCTGTTTACCGGCTATCGTTCCAACATCATCGGACAGAAATTCACCTATGCCCCCAATCAGCAATTGGCGCTGAATGCGGGCTTAGACTATTCATACAAAATCACAGATCGCCCAGACACCCGTGACGACATCACAGGCGGCACCGACTACGAAATGCGCTATAAAGGCTTCCGCTGGAATCTGGGCGGTATATATAAATTCACTTCCAAAAACTCGTTGCAAGCCAACTTCACCGTCGACCGTTTCCGCTATGGCAAGGAGTACGATGTCGCGACGAAGACCAATGCCATCGGCGACTATGTGCAGTCGAAGAAACAACGCACGATGGAGGGTGAAGTGAAGGCCATCCTTGGACTGATGGATGGTGGCACGACGATCTTTGGTGCCGACTGGCGTAAGGACTGGCTGGAAGCCACCTCTGGCGACATCAACCAACATGTCTGGACATTGGCGGCCTATGCCCAGCACGAACAGCGCTTCTGGCGCATCATGACTGCCACCCTCGGACTGCGCTATACCCACCATGAGACCTTCGGCAGCCGGCTGACGCCAAAGGTCGTGCTGATGGCAGCACCTGGCGACTTCCGCTTCCGTGCCACCTATTCGACTGGTTTCCGGGCTCCGGGACTTGACGAACTCTATTACCACTACTTCTCCGTGAATCGTGGCAAGGCGCAGATCAGCTTTGGCAATCCGGACCTCTCACCAGAGACGAGTCACTATGTATCCCTCAATGCAGAATACCGTTCACAGTTCATCGCCGTGAGTCTCACGGGTTATCTCAATCGCATCAATGATATGGTGGTGAAAGAGAATGTGAAAGTTGACGATGAATCGTTGCAGATGTTACGCAGGGAGTTCCCCGAGATGACAGACGATCAGGCAGCGAAACTTTCACAATACGCGCTCTATCAGAACAGCGACAAGGGCGATGTGAAAGGCCTGCAGCTAAACCTTTCTGCGAACTTCTTCACCGGCTTTAATCTTTCTGCCAATTATGCCTACACCGATGCCCGAACGAAGAGTGGTGACGAGTGGCAACCCCTCGAGCGCAGCATCCGCCACACAGCCACCATCGCCGCCAACTACCACCATGCTTGGCAACGCTATGGTCTCAATGTGAACCTCAATGGCCGCCTGCAGTCCAAGACCTACTACACAGGCACTTACGAGGATGCCCCAGGCTTTGGCATCTGGAATCTGAACACCACCCACACCTTTGACATTGTGAAGTGGGCCGTCCTTGAACCCAGTATCGGTATCGACAACCTCTTCAACAAGGTAGACCGTCGCCCTGACTCCAGCATCCGCAAGTATGCTCTCTTCAGTCCTGGCCGTATGCTTGTCGTAGGACTGAAGGTAAGATTTAAGAATTCTTAGTAAATATAGTTGTTATCTGGTTCCTCATTGCAGCTTCTCTTTCAGGGATTGCAGTTCGAAATTAATAATTTCTTCATATGATTGTCTACCTTTTGATTCGGGCGTTCAGCAGATTGCAGATTTCTTGCGTTTTCAACGATAGGAAGCCTACATAGACTTCGTAGGGATAACCCTGGAGGGCTGCTTTGAAGCGCTGTTTACGATCCTTGGCAATCTCCTCGTCCGTGATACCTGCCTCAACATTGTCCTTATAGCGTATGCCAATAAACTTGCGGCCTTTGTACTTGCCGACGTAAAAAGAATCAACACCTGAGAGTTGCACGACCCATGGTTCCGGAGCGTTCACCCTTAACTGAACATCCGTGATGACAAGATGGGTCTTGCGTTTAAAGTATGCAGGGACCAAATAGAATGCAGCGATGCAGACAAAAAGCGTTATCATATGATACTTATTAGCCCCAATAGCCCCCGGTCCTCCAATGGCAGTGCTAACACCCATGATAACTGCAAATACGGCTATCATTACCAATAATATGTAAATCCACACTTTTGGGGATATGTTGATTCTTATCTCTTTCATATATTCAGATACTATTTTACGATGATTCTGGGATGATAATTGAATAGTTTCTGGTTGTCGCGGAGCTGCTGGATTTCGAGAGGAAGCACACTGCCTGACCAGTTGGCACCCCAGGCGTTGAAGGGTTCTCCTTCAGGAACGATGTAGGTAACTTTCGTCAGTTCCAGGTGTAAGGGGTCGAAGACCAGCACGTATGCCACATAGTCACCGGCATTGCCCTCCATGAAGAACAGTTCGTCCATAGGAAGGCCCTGTATCTCACGGATCTTATACTGATGACCTCTATCGTCGACAAGTTTGGTGTCGTGTCCGAAACTCCAGTACTCAGTAGTCCAGTTCTGCTCGAAGCCTATGGCGAGGTAGGTAGCTTCGGGTGTGCGCCACAGTGCCATCGTACCATCTTTCAGGGGCTTGATAAGATGCGCATCCCTCATTACTTTCCAGGTGCTCCAGTTCTGTGCGTCGTAGGGTTTGTCCTCACTCATGTGTTCTTTGTGTACATAGGGCTTACGGAACTGTGGAATGGTGTCGTAGTCCAAAGGCTGCCACTTGCCGAATACCTGATAGCGGACGGTCACAGGCATACCCATCATGCCCCAGTTGGGAATACCATAGATCCTGATGTCCTTTGTCGATTCAGGCAGCGGTGCGAAGAAAATCTTTAGGTCGAGCACATCGCCTTTTTTAGCTCTGACGGTGAAGTGCTTGCGGTAGGTGTCTGGCTCCGTGCGACGAATACGGTATTGCACACCTGTCTCCTGATCCACAAGACAAGTCTCTTCGGAAGTCAGCCACAGGTTGGTCACCTCGTCGGCAGGCATACGGAAGTAGCAATGGAGCACCGTCTCGTTGTTCTCCTCCGTCAACCGCCAGCTCATAGGTATGACGGAATTGGTTTCCTGCAGCACGTTGGCTATCTCAGGGAAGAGCTTCAGGTAGTTCTTCTCTATGGAGACATCCTTGGCTTCGCAATAGTCCTTGATCCATTCCATATTCGTCATGTGCCACGCGGCGGTGGTCTTCTTCGTCTTCTGGTCTGTCTTGACTTCAGGACGCGACACGAATATGCCCGCGCTTTTAGCATACTCCTTGGTTTCTGTCGTTTCCGACTGATAGGTGAGGGTGCCTCTCAATACGTTCGTCTGTGCCTGCAAGGTGAGGCCTGTCATCGCCAGGAGGCTCAATAAAAAGATTTTTTTCATACGGCTTCGTTTTAAAATTGTAATGTACTAAAGTTGGTATGCGTCAGCTGTTCGCGATATTCTTGGAAACAGGCCGATGAGACGTTGGCCTCTATCGGTGAGTGGGTACTGTAGAGCAGGATGCGCCCGCCAATGATGCGCTCTGCTATCCAGAGGTACTTTTCGTTCTTGCGCAGGTCCTTCAGGGTGAAGAAGAACTGCTGGTGAGAGAAGGTAAGGAGATAGCCGGGAGTCTTTGAGTCGTACCAGCAGGCGGCTTGCAGCAGACGGCCGAAGAGGTCCAGTTCCTGCTTATCCTCAAAGACGTAGGCCGTGTTGACAACGGTACTGCCGCCGTCGTCCGGGATGCAGTCAAGTGTCACTGCCTTTACTTTATTATAGTCGGCCATCTTGGCGATGAACTCGTCCATACGGCTGGGGGCCTGATAAGTGGAGTCTTCTGCTGGAACATAGGCAGCATAGTGCAGGTTCTCATCTACTGCAACTGGTTCAACAATAGGCTGCGCTGGAGCTTTCGTTACGCTTCCATCGACCTTTGAAGCCTTGTTGTCGTTTGTCCGGACGGTCTGGACGACGAGTCCGGGCAGGGCGGACTGTGAGTCCGGGCAGGGCGGACTGACAGTCCGGGCAGGGCGGACTATCGGTGAATAGGCATCTGACTCCGACTTTCCTTGCTTTGCCGTCAGGCTTCCGTCCGTTCTCTTTGACACAGAAGTTCCTGACCCCTTTGTGTCCCCCAGGGGGAATATCGTTGTGCCTATACCTATTATCATAATAAGACAGGCTGCGGCTGCCACCCAGCGCCAGAGCGTCACCTTTCGTGCAGGCTCAGGCTTCGTCTGCTGTCGCATCTTCGTCATGAAGTCGGCAGGCAGCTTGGGCGAATCGGCATATTTGCGTCGCAATGCCTCTCGCAGGTCCGTGTCCTTATATCTTTCGTTCATCTTATTTTTAATTCTTCAATCTTTTAATTTTAATAAAAGTTTCTTTCTTGTCCGATAGAGACGGTTGGCCAGGGGGCCGGGCTCGATGCCTGTGATGTAGGCGATCTCCGTCAGCGGACGGTCCTCGAAGTAATGGAGCGTCAGCAGCATCCGCTCTTCGTCTGGCAGTTGGTCTATGATCTCCTGCAACCGCTGAATGCGCTCTTCGCGTCCTGATGAGAGTTCTGACTCCAACTGCTCGTCGCTGATATCTGTCTGCCATACCTCGCTGTCCTCGATGGGGATGATGGGCGGACGGTGGCGTTTCAGGAAGTCGAGCGTCAGACGGTAAGCGATGCGGCAGAGCCAGGTGGAGAGCGAAGCCTTATTGGGGTCGTAACTGTCGATGTGGCTGAAGGCTTTCATGAAGGTGTCCTGCGCCAGTTCCTCGGCGTCCATCACGTCAGACACTTGGCGGACAATCATGGCGAACACTCGCTCAGCATAGCGACAGACCAATGCGTCCTGCCCCTCGCGCCGCCCTCGCCGGACGGCTTCCACGATCTGCTGTTCTGTCAGTTGTCTCACTTCTACTTGTTATACGACAAGTTCAGGGAAATATCTCGCACTTCCCTGAACTTTTTTCAAAAAAAACTTTTTTACTTCTTCGGCAGGTCGCCTGTGCGGGTGAGTTTGAAGTCTGTGGCAGAGAACCACTGGGCGCGACAGGGTTGGCCTGTGAAATCTTCATCGGAAGAAAGACCGTAGGCTATGGAGTTGCCAGAGACTACGATGTAGTCGATACTGATGTTAAA
>JAEEGJ010007206.1_pt1 | contig 32225 bp, 31 predicted proteins | sample 8958761 | NCBI WGS metagenome assembly JAEEGJ01 (sample SAMN16246546, study PRJNA631951) | gut metagenome | biome: gut microbiome; feature: rumen; material: RS-attached | host: Bos | place: Iran: Karaj | collected 2018-10
CCGCTACCGCCCCGAGGCGCTGGCCTACACGCTGACCAGCCCGGCGACGGGCGAGACACTCAACATCGCCCAGACCTTTGACCTGTCGGTCCGGCTGGCTTCGGCCTTTTTCAAGGGAACCGTCATCGAAAAGAAACTCAAGCCGCTGGCCGACGTCGGCCTGCAGTACCTCCACCTCAACCAGGCGCTCTCCACCCTCTCGGGCGGCGAGCTGCAGCGGCTCAAGCTGGCCTCCTACCTCGGCGTCGAAGACAAGATCTTCATCGTCGACGAACCCACCGACGGCCTCCACATCCAGGACATCCGCCACATCATCCGCCTGTTCGATTCCCTGGTGGACCGCGGCAACACGGTCTATATGATCGAGCACAACCTCGACGTCATCCGCAGCGCCGACTTCGTCCTCGAACTCGGCCCCGGCGCCGGCGAGGCCGGCGGCCGGCTGTTGTACGCCGGCTCCCCCGCCGGCCTCCGTACCTGCAACGACTCCGTCACCGCCAATTATCTATAGTCCCAATAACATCCAAAAATCTAATGAAACAGATCAGCATCCTCGTCGCCCTGATGGTGGCAATGATCCTGACCGGCTGCAACAAGCCGCAGGAATGCGCACCTTCGGCAATGGACGTCATTATGGCCAGAACCAGCATCCGCAGCTTCACCGGCGATCCCGTCGCCAAGGAACAGATCGAAACCCTCCTGAAGGCCGGTATGGCCGCCCCGACGGCTATGAACGTCCAGCCCTGGCGTTTCGTGGTGGTCACCGACAAAGACAAGATCGCATCGGTCTTCGGCGCCGGCCCCCGCAGCGAAATGTTCACCACCGCCGGCGCGGTCATCGTGGTCTGCGGTCAGACGACCGTTATGATGAAACCCTTCGGCCAGCCCGACGCTCCCGCCACGGAACAGCCCAATGTGTTCTGGTATGAAGACTGCTCCGCCGCCGCCGAGAACATCCTCCTGGCCGCCACGGCCCAGGGCCTCGGCGCCGTCTGGACCGCCGGCTACCCCGCCGAAGAGCGCATCGCCCCCATCGCCGCCGCCCTCGGCATCCCCGCCGACGTCATCCCCCTGTGCATCATCCCCGTCGGCATCCCCGCCGAAACCCCGGCTCCCAAAGACAAGTGGAAGCCCGAAAACATCCACTGGGAGCAGTGGTAAAAAGATCGCCCTCGTTCGCTTACCGACAGTAGTCCTCCAGGGGTCTCCGTGTGCACGGAGACCTTTTTTGTACACCGATGGCTGCTCCAGATGGCTGCGGTGTGCAGACGGCCCTGTTCTGCACACCGACGGCTGAAAAACAGAGTGCGGTGAGCAGAACGGCCTGTTTGACACACCGATGGCCGAAAAACTGACCGCAGTGAGCAGAACGGCACGCCGTGCTCACCAGAAGGAGCCGCAAAGGGTTTCCGTGAGCAGATTCGTTTGTTTCGCACACCACAGGCCGAAAAGCCAGGCACGGTGAGCGCAGATGCCGTTTTCGCACACCGACAGTGTCAGATGACCGATTTGGAGAACGGCCACTGTCACATTACTCACTTTCTGTTCCCATCGGAACAGAAAGACATTCGCCGATTCCCTCTTTCTGTCCCCGCGGGAACAGGAAGGATTTTGCAATCAACTGATTTACAACATATTAATCCGCACGTTTTTATGGGCTGCGCGCAGACGGAGAAGGAACGATTCTGGAGCGAATTGGCGATAAAAGGGATGTGGGCGGGTCTGTGCAGGGAGCGGTGGCCGAAGGAAAGGGCTCTGGGCCCGGGCCGAGGCCATGACGAGGCCATGACGGCGCTTTGTTCGACGAACGTTCCGGGCCTCTCAGGCCCGGATAAGGAGGAGTTCGCCGTCAAGCTCCCGATGCCGCTCCCTTTTTCGCCTCTGAGCGGAACGAATCGTTCCTTCTCCGACGGAGCCAGCCCGTCCGACCGCCCGATCGCGTCAGGCCGAACGCCGTCGCGTCCATCCGCGTCAGTGTGAGCCCGGTCAAGCCTTGACGGAAGACCCTCGAGGCCACTGTCGGCGGGCTCAAGTGGGCTTTTGACGGGGGTGAGCCCGTTTAGATGGCGGCAGAAGGGCGCTAGACAAGAGATCAGCGGGCTCACGGCGGCCAATAACGGGGGTGAGCCCGGGAGAGCCTGGGCTGAGGGTTGTCTGACAATGAATCAGCGGGCTCACGGCGACGGAAAACAAAGCGGGCTCACGGCGACGGAAAACAAAGCGGGCTCACGGCGACGGAAAACAGAGCGGGCTCGCGGCGACGGGAGTTGGGGCGGTTACCTCCGCCAGGCCAGAAGAAAGCCGCGGGGAGGGCAGCAGCAGCAGCAGCAGCAGTAGCAGCAGCAGCACGACCATGCGCTAGGGCTGGCTTTCTTGCCGACCTGGCAGGATAACCGTGGTTTCATCGGGGGCCACGCAATTATGTGCATGCCTGAAGGCGAACTTCCGTGGCTGAGGCGCTTTTCTCCCGTCCGGGACGCGGGGAGCTAAGGAGGGCTCCCCGCGCCCGGCCGAGGAAAAGCGGGTTGCGGCCGCTTGTTTTGCCGCGACGACAGTGTGGGATGGCTCAGGTTGATGTCGCAGACGGGGTTCGGCCGATACGGGCTGAAATGACGAGACGACGGCAACGCGGGAGTGCCGACGCTGTCGTCGTGACAAAACCACAAATCGCAGCGCAAACAAAGAAGGCGGGAGGGGAACTGCGGGCAAGAAAAAAGTCTTTCTGTTCCGAAAGGGACAGAAAGACTTTGGTAACTAACTGATTCTCTGCTACCAGGCGAGGGCGCTGGCGCCGAGGATGGCGGCGTCGGAGTCCTTGAGGGAGGAGTAGAGGATCTTGATGCGGCCTTTCCAGATCTGGAGCTGGTTCTCTTCCATGGCGGCGACCATGTCGTCGTGGAAGAACTTCTTGGCCTTGGCCAGACCGCCGAAGAGGACGATGGCCTCGGGGGCGCTGAATTTCACGAAGTCGGCCAGCGAACGGCCCAGGATCTGACCCGTGGTCTTGAAGATCTCGATGGCGATCTCGTCACCCTTGGAGGCGGCGTCGAACACGTCTTTCGACGAGATGGTCTCGAAATCGACCTCACGGAGCAGGCTCGGCTTGTCGGGATTCTGGGAAAGGATCTTCTGCGCCGTGCGGCGGACGCCCATGGCGCTGCAGTACGTCTCCAGACATCCCTTGAGGCCGCAGTTGCACTGACGGCCGTCGCGGATGGCGATGGTGTGGCCCAGCTCGCCGGCAAAGCCGTCGTGGCCGTAGACGATCTCGCCGTTGATGACGATACCGCTGCCCACGCCCGTGCCCAGGGTGATCATGATGAAGTTCTTCATGCCGCGCGCCACGCCGTAGGCCATTTCACCCATAGCCGCCGCGTTCGCGTCGTTGGTGACGGTCACGGGGAGGTTGGTGAAACTCTTGACCAGGCTGGCCAGCTGCACGATGGTCGGATTGCCGTGCCCGTCGTAGCTCCACTTCAGGTTGGGGGCGTATTCGACGGTGCCGTTGTAGTAGTTGCCGTTGGGAGCGCCGATGCCGATGCCCTTCACCTTGCCTTCCTTGGCCGTGTCGGCGATCAGGGTCTTGATGGCTTTGGTCAGCTCCGTGATATAGTCGATCAGCTCTTCCTGCAGGGAGGAGATGACGGTCTGGGCGATGATTTCGCCTTCCGCATTGACGACGCCGAGTTTGGTGCTCTGACCGCCGACGTCGATGCCCATTACGAGTTCCTTGGCCATACGTCCGCTTATTTAGCTTTCTTGACGACGCGGGAACCGGCCACGGCAAAGAAGAAGATGAACGCCAGACCGGCGACGATCACCCAGTAACTGGGCATATAGCCAGCCTTGTCGGCGACGAAGTTCTGGAGGAGCGGCAGGATGCCACCGCCGACGACCATCGCCATGAAGATACCGGAAGCCTTGTTGGTGGCGGCACCGAGGCCTTCGACCGCGAGGTCGAAGATCGTACCCCACATCACGGACGTGCAGAGACCGACCAGGACGAGCAGCAGGGCCGAGAGCGGCACTTCCACCATCGAGAAGCCGGAGCCGGTGAAGGCGGGCATCGAGGCCTTGTTGGAGACCGGGATGAACATGGCGCAGAGAACCAGGATGAGGGCCACCGTGGAAACGGTGATCAGCTGGGCGCGCGACGAGACCTTACCGCTGATGAAGCTGGAGATGAGTCGGCCGATGAGCATCAGGAACCAATAGGTACCGGCCACGAAGCCGGCCGTACGGACGGCCACGGACGGGTCGAGACCCGCACCGTTGACGGAGTCGGACAGGAAGAAGTTGAGCGTGCCCGGGATGCCGACCTCGACGCCGACATACAGGAAGATGGCGATCACACCGTAGACGAAGTGACGGTAGTTCATCGGATTCTCGGCCTTGACCTGGGTCTTGACCGCTTCAGGGTCTTCGATCGGGATGAAGAGCAGAGCCACGAAAGCCGCGGCGAAGACACCCATGGCGATGAACAGCACGGGGTTGACGTCAGCGATCTTCGACTGGGCCGTGAGGGTGCCGATCAAAGCGCCGACGAGCATCGGGGTGAGGGTACCCATCAGGGAGTTGAAGCTGCCGCCGATCTGGATGTACTGGTTGGAACGCCGGCCGCCCAGGAGTTTCAGCATCGGGTTGACCACGGTGTTGAGCATGCACACGGAGAAGCCGCTGATGAAGGCACCGAGGAGGTAGACGATGAAGTTGGCGGGGAAGGAGGCGACCACGCCGGAGAGGAACTGGACGAGCACGCCGAAGAAGCCCACCGCGATGGCGATCAGGGCGGTCTTCTTGTAACCGAACTTGGTCAGCATGTTGCCGGCCGGGATGCCCATGATGGCATAGGCCAGGAAGTTCATCATGTTGCCCATCATGCCGAGGGCGTTGGAGCCGGCGATCTGCGGCTGCATCTTCCAGATGTTGCCGATCGGGGCGGCCAGGTTCGTCACGAAGGAGATCATTCCGAAGAGGAAGATCATCACGAGGATCGGAACGAACGAAGTTTTCTGCTTGGTAGTAGTCATATTGGATCGTAAGATTTTTCAGATTAACGGGAACCGCCGAGGATCTTGCCGAGGAGGCCGCCGAGGAGGCCGCCGCCCGTCTTCTGGGCCTGGGTCTTGTTGCCGCCCTTGAGGGTGATGATGATGTCCTGGAAATCGACGTCGCCGTCGCCGTCCTGGTCTTTCAGGATGCCGGAGAGGCCGCCCATGACGGCAGGGACCAATGCGGCGAGCTTGCCGTTGAGCAGGCTGCCCAGATTGAGCTTCTTCAGGATGTTGGCGTTGAACATGTTGCCGGCCAGCGCGGTGATCGGGCTGGAAGCGGCTGCCGTTTTGCCCGTGAGCAGGTTCTTGATCAGGTCGACGCCGCCGGGTTTGGCCACCGTCTGGGTGAGGCTGCCGAAGATGGAGTCGGTCAGGCCGTTGAGAACCGTGTTTTTCGCTTGTGCGGGGATTTCCACATTGCCCGCCTGGGCTGCGACCTGGTTTTTGATCAGGTCAAGAATGGATGCTGCCATAATGATATTGTTTAGTTTTAGTTGTAATTTGCCTTTTGAAGCGACTAAGTTATAAAAAAAAAGTGAAAAATTGATTATCTTTGTGAATTCCTAAGAAACTTGACATGGCATCTCTCATCGGACATATCTCCCAGATCATCGGTCCCGTGGTCGACGTGCATTTCAATCTGCCTGAAGACCAGCAAGCTCATCTCCCCTCCATCCACGAAGCGCTCCGGGTCGTCCGCACAGACGGCTCTCCGCTCACCATCGAAGTGCAGCAGCACCTCGGCGAAGACACGGTCCGCACCGTGGCCATGGACTCGACCGACGGCCTCCGCCGCGGAATGGAAGTCAGCACGACGGGCACCACCATCACCATGCCCGTGGGCGCCCAGATCCGCGGCCGCGTGATGAACGTGACGGGCGGCACCATCGACGGCCTGGGGCCGCTCAACCGGGAAGGCTCCCTCCCCATCCACCGCGAACCGCCCAAATTCGAAGACCTCACCACCTCGCAGGAAGTGCTCTTCACCGGCATCAAGGTCATCGACCTGCTGGAACCCTACCTCAAGGGCGGCAAGATCGGCCTGTTCGGCGGCGCCGGCGTGGGCAAGACGGTGCTCATCAAGGAACTCATCAACAACATCGCCAAGAAGCACAACGGCTTCTCGGTTTTCGCCGGCGTGGGCGAGCGTACCCGCGAAGGCAACGACCTGCTCCGCGAAATGATCGAGTCGGGCGTCATCCGCTACGGCAAGGAATTCGACAAGAGCATGGAAGAGGGCCACTGGGACCTCTCCAAGGTCGATCCCGAAGAACTCAAGAAATCGCAGGTGGCCATGGTCTTCGGCCAGATGAACGAACCGCCGGGAGCCCGCTCCTCCGTGGCGCTCTCCGGCCTGACGCTCGCCGAATCGTTCCGCGACAGCGGCAACCCCGACGACCCGAAGGACATCCTCCTGTTCATCGACAATATCTTCCGTTTCACCCAGGCGGGCAGCGAAGTGTCCGCCCTGCTGGGCCGCATGCCGTCGGCCGTGGGCTACCAGCCCACCCTCGCCACGGAAATGGGCCGGATGCAGGAGCGCATCACCTCCACCAAGAACGGTTCCATCACCTCGGTCCAGGCCGTCTACGTGCCGGCCGACGACTTGACCGACCCCGCCCCGGCCACCACCTTCTCCCACCTCGACGCCACCACGGTGCTCAGCCGCAAGATCGCCGAGCTCGGCATCTACCCCGCCGTCGACCCGCTCGACTCTACCTCCCGCATCCTCGACCCCAACATCGTGGGCGAAGCGCACTACCAGACCGCCCAGCGCGTCAAGCAGGTGCTGCAGCGCAACAAGGAACTTCAGGACATCATCAACATCCTGGGCATGGACGAGCTCTCCGACGAAGACAAACTCACCGTCAACCGCGCCCGGCGCATCCAGCGCTTCCTCTCGCAGCCGTTCCACGTGGCCGAGCAGTTCACGGGCGTGCCCGGCGTGATGGTCTCGATCGAAGACACCATCAAAGGCTTCAATATGATCATGGACGGCGAAGTGGACCACCTGCCGGAGCAGGCGTTCCTCAACGTGGGTACCATCGAGGAAGCCATCGAGAAAGGTGAAAAACTCCTCGCCCAGGCGGGCAAATAGGCCGGACCATGAAGATCACCCTCAGGATCCTCTCGCCGGAACGGGAAGTGCTCTCCGCGGAAGTCGACCTGGTCGAACTCCCCGGATCGCAGGGCCGTTTCGAAGTCCTCAAGGACCACGCGCCGCTGATCTCCTCGCTCGACAAAGGCGTCATCCGCTATGTCGTGGGGGCGGAAAGCCGCGAGGTCCCCTGCCCCGGCGGTTTCGTAGAAGTAGGAAACAACGTCGTGACGGTATGCATCGGATAAAAGTTCTCGGATTTCTGCTCGCAGCCCTGTTGCTGCTGTTCCCGCCCGTCCTCCGGGCGGAAGAGACGCCGCATGCCGAAACCGAAGCCGATGGAGAGTTCGACCTGAACCACTATATCTTCGGCCACATCGGCGACGCCTACGACTGGCATATCACCACCGTGCGCGGCCACCACATCTCGATTCCCCTGCCCTGCATCGTCATCGACGACGGGCTCCACGTGTTCTCCTCCCACAAGATGGCCGAACACGGCTACACGCTCAACGAGGACGGAAAACTCGTGAATGCCGCCACAGGGAAGCGTCCCGTCGACATATCCATCACCAAAAACGTGTGCAGCCTGATCATCAGCTCGATCCTGCTGGTCGTGCTCGTGCTGTCCACGGCCCGCTGGTACCGCAGGCACGACCCGTTGAAAGAAGCGCCGCGCGGCTTCCCGGGCGTGATGGAGATGCTCATCACGATGGTCACCGACGACATCATCAAGGAAGGCGTGGGCAAGGACTGGGAGAAATACGCCCCCTACCTGCTGACGGCCTTCTTCTTCATCTTCCTCAACAACCTGCTGGGCATCGTGCCCTTCTTCCCGGGCGGAGCCAACCTCACGGGCAACATCGCCGTGACGCTCTTCCTGGCGGTCTGCACGTTCCTGGCGGTGAACCTTTTCGGAAACAAACATTATTACAAGGATATCTTCTGGCCCGAAGTGCCGACCTGGCTCAAGGTGCCGGTCCCGCTGATGCCCCTGATCGAGATCATCGGCATGTTCACCAAACCCTTCTCGCTGATGGTGCGACTCTTCGCCAACATCCTGGCCGGGCACATCATGCTGCTGGGCGTGGTGGCGGTGATCTTCATCACGGCCAAGCTCGGACCGGCGATCAACGGTTCGCTGTCGGTCATCGCCGTCCTTTTCGGCGTCTTCATGGACATTCTCGAACTGCTGGTGGCCTTCATCCAGGCCTATGTCTTCACGATGCTCTCGAGCGTCTTCATCGGCCTGTCGCGCCAGGAACCCGAACACGAAACCAAACAAATAGAAACAACTAAATAAATCCAAGACCTATGTTAGCTATCATCTTACAAGCCGTCGCAGGTGCGGCCTTCGGAAAATTCGGTGCCGCCATCGGCGCCGGCATCGCAGCCATCGCAGCCGCCATCGGTATCGGCAAAATCGGTAAGTCCGCCCTGGAAAGCTCGGCCCGTCAGCCGGAAGCGGCCGGCGGCATGCGTACCACCGCCATCATCATCGCTGCCCTGATCGAGGGCGCCTGCCTGTTCGCCATCCTCGTCTGCCTGCTGGGCATCACACGCTAAGCCATGTCACTCATCACGCCCGACTTCGGCCTGTTGTTCTGGATGACGCTGATCTTCGCCATCGTGTTTTTCATTCTGGCGAAGTTCGGCTTCCCACTGATTACGGGTATGGTCAAGAAGCGCTCCGAACGCATCGAGCAGTCGCTCAAAGACGCCGAGGAAGCGCGGAAGGCCCTGAAGGAGCTGGCCGAAGAGCACAAACGGATGATCGAGGAGGCCCGCAAGGAGCAGGCCCGCATCCTCAACGAAGCGGCCACGGCCGGCGACAAGATCGTCCAGGAGGCCAAAGAACAGGCCCGTGAGCAGACAACCGCGATGATCGAGAAGGCGCGCGAAGACATCCGTATCGAGCAGGAAACGGCCCGTCGCGAAATCAGCAACGAGATCGCGTCGCTCTCGGTCGAAGTGGCCGAGAAACTGGTCCGCGGCCACCTCGACACGGCAGAGCGGCAACGTGCCCTCATCGACAAACTGATTGAGGAAGCCCGCAATCCGCGCGGACAAATCAATTAACCGGATCACCTATGAACGAAGGACTCATCGCATCGCGCTACGCCAACGCCCTCTATCTCTTCGCCTGCGAAACAAACGAAGAGAAGAAGGTCTATGAAGATGCCAGGGCCCTCAAACGGGCGGTCCTGGAGAAGGGCGACGTGGCCGCGTGCATCGAGAGCCTGTCGGCGCCCATGCAGCCTTTCCTGGCCCTGGTCATCCGCAACAAACGGGTGGAGTACCTTCCCTCCATCATGCACAACTACCGGGTCCTTTACCGCAAAGAGAAAGGTATCACGCGGGCCTGGCTCTCGACAGCCGTCGAGAGCCCGGGCCTGGTGGAACGGCTCACGGAACTGATGAAACGGCAGGGCTTCTCGGAAGTCGACTTCAAGTCGGAAGTCAATCCGGCGCTCATCGGGGGTTTCATCGTGCAGGTCGAAGACAAACGCCTCGACGCATCCATCGCCTCCCAACTGAAACAGATCCGCAAGGACCTGGAAAACAACATCCGAAAAAATCACGAAAATGGTTGATAATCTGAAAGCAAGTGAAATTTCCGAGCTGCTGCTCAAGCAACTCCACGACATCAACGTCGATGCCCGGTACGAAGAGGTGGGAGAGGTCCTGCAGGTCCACGACGGCGTGGTCCGGCTCTATGGCCTGTCCAACGCCGAGGCCGGCGAACTCATCGAGTTCGACAGCGGCGTGATGGCCGTGGTGATGAACCTCGAGGAGGACAACGTCGGCGCCGTGCTGCTGGGTTCCACCGAGAAGGTGAAGGAAGGGATGACAGCCCGCCGTACCGGCCGCATCTCTTCGATCCTGGTGGGCGAAAAGATGGTGGGCCGCGTGGTCAACCCGCTCGGGCAGCCCATCGACGGCGGCGGCGAGATCGTCGGCGACCTCGTGGAGATGCCCCTTGAGCGCAAGGCGCCCGGCGTCATCTTCCGCCAGCCGGTGAACGAGCCGCTCCAGACCGGCCTGAAGGCCGTCGACGCGATGATTCCCATCGGCCGCGGCCAGCGCGAGCTGATCATCGGCGACCGCCAGACCGGCAAGACCGCCATCGCCATCGACACGATCATCAACCAGCGTGCGAACTTCGAGGCCGGGAAACCGGTCTATTGCATCTACGTGGCCATCGGCCAGAAAGGCTCGACGGTGGCCAGCATCGTCAACGTCCTGCGCGAAAAGGGCGCGATGGACTATACCATCGTGGTGGCGGCCACCGCGGCCGACCCGGCCGCGCTCCAGTACTACGCCCCCTTCGCCGGAGCCGCCATCGGCGAATATTTCCGCGACACGGGACGCCACGCCCTGGTGGTCTATGACGACCTCTCGAAGCAGGCCGTGGCCTACCGCGAAGTTTCGCTGATCCTCCGCCGCCCCTCCGGCCGCGAAGCCTATCCGGGCGACATCTTCTACCTTCACTCCCGCCTGCTCGAACGGGCCGCCAAGATCATCGACCAGGAGGAAGTGGCCGAGCAGATGAACGACCTGCCGGCCAGCCTCAAAGGAAAGGTGCACGGCGGAGGTTCGCTGACCGCCCTGCCGATCATCGAGACGCAGGCCGGCGACGTGGCGGCTTACATTCCGACCAACGTGATCTCCATCACCGACGGGCAGATCTTCCTCGAGACCGACCTCTTCAACCAGGGCTTCCGTCCCGCCATCAACGTGGGTATCTCGGTCTCCCGTGTAGGCGGCAGCGCGCAGGTCAAGAGTATGAAGAAAGTGGCCGGCACCCTGAAGATCGACCAGGCCCAGTACCGGGAACTCGAGTCGTTCAGCAAATTCTCGAGCGATATGGACACGGTCACGAGCCTGACCATCGACAAGGGCCGCAAGAACAACGTGCTGCTCATACAGCCCCAGTACGCCCCGATGCCCGTGGGCGAGCAGGTGGCCATCCTCTACTGCGGCACGAACGCACTGATGAAGGACATCCCGCTCTCGAAGGTTCCCGAATTCCAGCGTATCTTCCTCGAGCGTATGCGTTCCGACCACCGGGCCGACGTGATCGACCCGCTGGCCAAGGGAAAGATCGACAGCGTCATCACCGGAACCATCGAGCGCGTGGCCGCCGAGATCGTCACGATGCTCAAGAATGAATAACCATGGCATCCCTCAAGGAGACTAAAACCCGCATCGCCTCGGTCAAGAGCACCCTGCAGATCACCTCTGCGATGAAGATGGTCGCGGCCGCCAAGCTGCACCGCGCCCAGCAGGCCATCGCAGGGATGACGCCCTATCAGCAGAAACTGCACGAGATGCTGCAGGAACTGCTCGCCGACGGCAGCGTCCGCGCCTCGCTCGAATCGCCGCTTCTGGCCGAAAACGACAGCAAACGAGTGGCCGTCGTCGCCTTCTCCTCCAACAGTTCGCTGTGCGGCGGCTTCAACGCCACGGCCGTCAAATCGCTGCTGGGAGAGCTGGAAGCCCTGGAGAAAGAAGGGCTCAGTCCGGAGAAGGACGTCGATTTCTGGCCTGTCGGGCGGAAAGTGGCCGAGGCCGGCCGCAAGGTCGGTCTGACGGCCGTCCACGACGCCAGTCCGCTGATCGACCATCCGGCCTATGAACCGGCAGCCGAACTGGCCGGCAAACTCATCGAAGCCTACGGGCAGGGAAACATCGGCCGGATCGTCCTGCTCTACAACCACTATAAATCCAATGCCGCACAACCGCCGGTCCGCGAGACCTATCTGCCGCTGACGCTGCCTGCAGGCGGTACGCTCGACGACGAACTCATCGTCGAGCCGGGGCGGAAGGAAGTCCTGGAGGCCCTTCTCCCGAAAGTGCTGCTGCTGAAGATCTACACCGTCCTGATGGACAGCTGTGCCGCCGAACACGCCGCACGCACCGTGGCGATGCAGCTGGCCAGCGACAACGCCGACGAACTGCTCGAACAGCTAACGCTCGAGTACAACAAGCGGCGCCAGCAGGCCATCACCAGCGAGCTGCTCGACATCGTGGGCGGCACGCTTGCCTGAGAAATCATAAAAAAACATACATCTATGAAAAAAGTATTTTTCTCTCTTCTTGTCCTGATGCTTGCCATTGCCTGCGGCCAGGACAAATTCGTGATTAAAGGCACCGTTGCCGAAGGGGAAACGCTCCCCGACGGTACCGTCGTCTGTCTGTATGACGGTGAAACCGTGCTCGATTCCACCGTCGTGGCCAACGGCGCCTTCGAACTCAAGGCAGCCGCCAATCCGGAAAAGATCTACCGCCTCTCAGCCAATGTGGAGCGCAGTCCCCGCAGCCTCGCGTGGAGCTACGGCGTGATTCCTGAGAAAGGAACGTTCCCCGTGAAATTCGCCGCCAAGGCCGCCGACTGCACCATCGAGAATTCACCTGTAAACCGGAACTTCCACGAATTCAACGACAAGCTCCAGGAGTACATGGACGAATACCGCGAGAAGGCGCTCAGCCTGGGCAACGCCAGCGAGCAGGAAGCCAAAGCGCTCTACGACCAGGTGATGGAGAAGATCAAGGCCCTGAGCATCGAGACCATCGGCAAGAATGCCGACAACTTCGTTGCCAAGAACGCCCTGCAGAACATCATCTACGACCTGCCGGTCGACGAGCTGAAGAGCGTCATCGGCAAATGCGGCAAGTTCATCCAGGAAGATGAGGCCATTTCCCGGATCGTGACCTGCAAGGAAGCCGAGCTCGCCACGGCCGAAGGCCAGCCCTTCGTCGATTTCGCCGGCAAGACCCCCGAGGGCGCCGACGTCAAGCTGTCCGACTACGTGGGCAAGGGCAAATGGGTGCTCACCGATTTCTGGGCCTCGTGGTGCGGCCCCTGCATGCGCGAGATTCCCAACATCCAGAAAGTGTACGAAACCTTCGAAGGCGACGACTTCATGATGCTCGGCATCGCCGTCTGGGACGGTGACAACACCGAAAGCGTCAAGCGGATGGAAGAGAAGGAGATGAAGTGGCATCAGATCTTCGTGGGCGAAGACAAGACCCCGACCGATTCCTACGGTATCGTAGGCATTCCGACGATGATCCTTTTCGCGCCCGACGGCACGATCTACAAGCGCGGCGACGCGCTGCGCGGCGAAGGAATGATCACCTCCGTGGCCGAGGCCCTGGGCAAATAAATCCCTACGATGAAACGTTTCTGCCTGATTATGGCCTGCGTGCTCACCCTGGCCGGCTGCACGGACTACCGCGCCTACTACAATGCTTTACTGGAGGAGATCTCCAGCGAGCGTTACGACGGACGCAGTGTCTATCACGACGGCGATGTACGTGCCGCCAAGTATCTCATCGACCAGTTGTCCGGCTTCGAGGGAATCGAGCCCTGCCGGGCGGCAGGTCCGGAGGACATTTCGGTTCGGCCATATCTGAAGAGCTTGGTCGAGCCTTCCGGCGAGGGTCGCTGGAGCACCGTGGAGGGCAAGGAAAAATACCTGCCTTACCTGCAGCATTTCCAGTTCCCGATGAACGTGATGCGCGGTGCGATGTCGCTCTCCGTCGACGGCGTGGCCTACGCCCCGACCTTCGACTTCATCGCCAAGGAGTTCTCCCCCACCTGCCACGGTTTCTTCAAAGTGACGTATCTCGACGAAGAGGCGTACCGGCGGGAAGGCTTCATGGAGCACCTGTGCAGCGGAATCTACAAGGACCAGTTCGTGGTCATCGACTGGAACCGCTACCTGGAGACCGTCCAGCCCGATCCGTTCGACAAGTACAAGCCCTGGCTCACGGAACTTGAAAACATCGGCGGCATCATCCTCCGGCAGGAAGAGCAGTTCCCTTATTTCAAGGCCCGCACCTACTACCAGAGCAACTGCCCGGTCCTCTTCGTCAATGCATCGTTCCCGAACGACGCCCGTGAGATCGAGCTGCACCTCGACGCCGAAATGCTGCCCGTACGCGACGCCCACAACGTCATCGCCTGGCTGCCCGGCACCGACCCGGCCTGCGACACGTATTACACGTTCATCGCACACTACGACCATCTGGGTTATATGGGAGCCGATTCGGTCTTCCCGGGTGCGAACGACAACGGTTCCGGTTCCGCGATGGTCGTTACGCTGGCCAAGTATTTCAGCAAGCACCGTCCGCGCCACGGCATCCAGTTCATCCTGGTCGATGCCGAGGAGGAGAATCTGCTGGGTTCGTTCTTCTACTGCGAGAATCCGCGCCTGCCGCTCGAGAAACTCGAGTATCTCATCGATCTCGATATGGTAGCCGACGACAGCGACCATCTGTCCACGCAGATCACTCCCGGCGGCGAAGCCGGCCTGGAGCGGTTCCGTGCGATCAATGCCGATGGCAAATACCCTCCCTTCGACTTTGTGATGGAAGAGATGAACGACGACAGCGACCATTTCTCCTTCGGGCAGAAAGGCGTCCCGGGCATCTATTTCGAAACGGAAGGTTCGATCCTGCAGCACTATCACACGCCGCGCGATAGTTATCAGAACACGCGCGACAGCAATTTCGACCGGCTGTTCAATATGATTGTCCGCTTCGTCGAATAGGTATCCGTCGTGCCCGACCGGATCGGGCATCCCTATGGAATCGCCGTTCCGTGAAATTCCACAGCGGCCGTGGCATCAGCCAGGGCCGCTGTTTATTTCCATTTTTCAAAAAAAGTTGGAAAACGGTTAATCTTTCATCCGTTATTTTTCTTACAAATCGAAGCATTTAGCTTTGAGAAAAAAAACGATGGAAAAGAAGAACATAATTATGGTAAAAGAAGTGGCCATTAAAACAAGAACCATTAATGGTGTGGATTATATCTGTATTTCGGATATAGCCAAACAGAAGAACCGGTTGGACCCGAATGCAGTCATTGCAAACTGGATGCGAAATCGAAATACCATTGAATTTCTAGGGCTTTGGGAAACTCTCTACAACAATGTTTTTAACCCCCTCGAATTCGAAGGGTTTAGAAAGCAAGCGGGTTTAAATGCTTTTACGATGTCTCCTTCGCGATGGATTGAAACCACAAACGCTATTGGCATCATCTCACAAGCAGGCAGATATGGTGGCACATATGCCCAAACAGACATCGCTTTTGAATTTGCATCCTGGATTTCAGTTGAATTTCGTCTGTATCTGGTCAAAGAGTTCCAGCGGCTGAAAGAAGAGGAGCAGAGGCAATTGGGTTGGACAGCCAAACGCGAACTTTCTAAAATCAACTATCACATTCACACCGATGCAATCAAAAATAACCTGATCCCATTTGAAGTGTCAGATACACAAATTTCATTCATTTATGCAAATGAAGCGGATGTCTTAAACGTCGCCCTATTTAGTATGACGGCAAAAGAATGGAGAGATGCGCATCCACGACTCAAAGGAAATATTCGCGATTATGCTACTATCAATCAACTTATTTGTTTGTCAAATATGGAAAGTCTAAACTCCATCCTAATAAACGAAGGTCTACCTCAATCAGAACGGCTGAAGAAACTAAATGCAATCGCTATCCAACAAATGACCGTTCTGGAAAACTGTAATCCATCAAATAAAATCCTGAAATAGCTAGATTCGAGTGCCGTGGTATTCGGCAGCGTGGGTGATGGCGGCCAGGGAGGGAAGGTTGGCGGGGGTGATGCCGGCGCCGGGCATCACGATGAGACGGATACCGGCGCGGCGGACCAGAAGGGCAATCAGATTGCGGCCATCCCAGGCGGTCGGCGCCTGGCCGGAGGTCAGCAGGCGGTTACAGCCGAGGGAAATTATCTGGTCGAGGGCAGTGAAAGGATCGGTGGTGCAGACGTCGAAGGCACGGTGGAAGGTGACAGACAGCGGGCGGGCGGCGGCGATCAGCCGCCGCATCGCAGGAAGGTCGATGGCGCCTTCCGGCGTCAACGCCCCGACGACAACCCCCGACACGCCGACCGTCTTGCAATACGCGATATCATCGATCATCTGCTGCAACGCCGCTTCGTCGTAGACGAAATCCGCCGTAGAGAAACCGAGGCCTTCAACATGTGAGGCGCTCTGCTTTTGCGCCCGGAACCGTCTCGCTCCGCTCGACCCCTCCCAAGCAGAGCTTGGGCCCCTCCCTCTTACAATGCCGAGGGTGGCATGTGTTCCGGACGCAAAAACACCCGCGCCATATGCACATGTTGAAGGCCGGATCAGGACGTTGACGGGGATGGAAAGGGTCTGGACGACCTCGCGGATGAGGTCGCGAGGCGGAGTGAGTCCGCCGACGGAGAGGTCGGTGCAAAGTTCGATGCGGTTGGCGCCGCGGGTCTGGGCCCATCGGGCTTCGTCGAGCGAGGTACAGCAGCTCTCGATGAGCAGGTCGTCATCCTCTTTGGGATAACGCTGGGCGAAGCCGGGGACGAGGGAGAAGGTCATAGCTGGGAGATGACGCGTTTGAGATCTTCGGCCAGGGAAGTGTTGTAGCCTTGGGAAAAGTAGACGATGCGGCCGAAGCTGTCGCAGATGGTCACGACCGGCAGCTGGCGGGAGTCGCTTTTGCAGCCGGCGCAGAGCATCTCGACGATGGAGCCGTCAGGGTCTTTTTCAATCAATACCGGCCGACCCCATTCCTCCAGCACCGGAGCGAGCGCTTCCAACTGCCGGCGCGCGTGAACCGACGGTTCGTCGCGGTCGCCCAGGACGGCCAGGAGATAGTAGCCACGGCCCGTCTGGGGCAGGAAGCGGTCGGCATCCATCGTGCCGAGGACCTGGATTTTATTATCGGCGCGCCGCATCACCAGCGGCACCTCTGTCGTACGGTCAGGCTCGACCGTAAAAAACTCCGCGTGCGAAAGCACGCTGCCGTCGGCCAGCCGTGTGCCGCTCGTCAGCATATAATAACCCTGTTCCACCTCCAGCGGAAAGACTTTGTTCCACGGGTTATGGTCTGAATCCTCATCGAACGTCAGGAGTTTTGTGGCACCGTCTTCAATCTTCGACAGGGTGAAATGGTGGTAGTATTCCGGATCACCCACGCCGTCGAAAGTCACCGCCACCCGTCCCTGCGGCGACACGGCCGCCTGCGTTCCGCCGGTCAGGGCATCGAGCTTCGCCCTCAGGCCCATGGCACGGCAAAGCGCCACATAGAAGATGTCGCGATTGTGCGCATCGGCCTTCCGGCTGCGCCATACGTCGACAGGCGCCATCCGGAGACCCTGTGGATTGCGCTCCGTGTCCAAGGCTATATTCTTCTCCACCCAGTCGGCTACCTCTTCGCAGGAAGCGAGCGACAGCCCCATACCCAACTCCGCGAAATACGGCTTGAGCGGTTCGAGGTCCACCCGCGGACAGTCGCGCTCCGGGCGGAACTCGCCGTCGATGTGCGCGTAAGCGTCTTCCAGCACATCCAGCGTCACGTCGCCGCGGTCCTTCGCGGAGAGCGAGGCGAGCAGAGCCCGGGCGTTAGCGTCGTCGTGGACTGCCAGAAAGGCGTCGATCACCGCAGCATTGCCTTTCGGCCGGGCTTCCCGGAAAATGTCCTCGACACGCAGCCGCGCCGCATTGCGGGCCACCTCTTCATCGGTAGCCCCGGACGGCAGCGGATTCTCAGCCGGTGGCACGATGTCCAGGTCGAGGGCGAAACGCTCGCCAAGCTCGTGATCGAGCGTGACCGTCACCGCCTCGCTGTCGATGACGGCCAGACCGAAACGCCCGCCTTTCGAGGCGAAGGCCACCATATCGCCGCAGCCCATGTCGAGCGCGGCCCGGCCCTTCCGGTCGGTCTTGTATGAGGCCACCGTATAGTATTCGCCGTAATTGTAGATCTTGAACTCCACGTGGGCGCCTTTCAGAGGCTTGCCCGTCTCGTCGACTACCGTTACGACGCTGCGCCGTGCCGGCACGTAGCCGCGGATGACGTTGATCTCCGTAAAGCAGGGCGTGCGCTGAATGACATCTTCGTCGCCGTGATAATCGCCGAAGACTTTCGTGTGGAGAATCAGCGCCCGTGACACCGGGCCGGTGAACCAGGCCATGTTAAGCCAGGGCTCCGGCTCGCAGGCCCCCATGAACTGCCATTTTCCGTCAACGAAGACTTCCACCCAGGCGTGGTTGTCATCGGTGTGGGCCCAGCGCGGCGTATAGACCTGCCGGGCGGGAATTCCGGCGGCGCGCAGCGCCGCCACGGCCAGCACCGACTCTTCGCCGCAGCGTCCCACGCCGCGCTGAATCGTCTGCAGCGGCGACGACGTACGCCCGTCAGACGGCTGATATGTAGCCATCTCGTGGCACCAGTGATTAATCTCAAGGGCGGCCTGCTCCAGCGTCATTCCCTTCACGCGTTCGCAGAGCGTATTGGCATACAGCGTCCGGAAATCATCGAGCGGCTCGTTGTTCACCCGGAGCGGCAGCACGAAGTGCCGGAACTCGCGTTCGGGAATGTTCCATCCCATCCGGTCCCGCACTTCGAGCGTCTTCTCGACATTGGCCTCCCAGTACGACCGCGGATGCGCCGCTGAATCGGGCAGCGGCATCGACGCGTACAGGAAGTCCAGGTATGCGTCACGCCCGCCCTGCTGCCCGCTTTCGCAGGCCGAAGCCATCATGAGCAGCAGCACCGCCTGCAACGTAAACATCAGAAAATGATAGAGATGCAAAAAACCCTCCCCCTCTTTACGGAAGGGGGATGTTTTCACTATTCGCTGATTATCAAGTATGTACATTGCAGCGCAAAATTACTGGATGGTGACCTCGTCGATGAAAATATGCGACTGGCCGCCGGCACCCAGATGCCAGGCGGGCAGTTCGCCGAACGATTTGGCCACGACTTTCACATAGCGGGCCTTTACGGACACAGGCTGCGTGAACTCGTGGATCTGGCTCGTGTAGTCCTGCGGATCAACATCGTGGGTCTGATGGCACTGTTGCGTGAAGGTCTCGCCGTCTTCCGAGGTGTAGAACTCCACCCACCGCGGCAGGACGATCCACGAACCGGTGCTCTGCAGGAAGCCGGCGCTGATGCGCGAAAGCGTCTTCTCCTCGCCCAGGTCGATCACCGCCTCCAAGTCGCAGCCCTGGAATCCCTGCCAGCCGCCCAGACGGAAATTCGACGTACCGCGGATGCCGTCGACGATGGCGTTGTCGCCGCCCCCGCTGTAGACCGAACTGTAGGGATGCGCAAGTGTCACCTTATAGTCGTTGCCGGTCTGCCGCAGGGTGGTCTTGGTGTCGAAACTGCGGTTGCCTTCCTTGTCGAGGCAATAGGCGAAGACCGTCGCATTGCGGCTGATCGTGAACGGACGCTCGTACAGCTCGTAGGGAACCAGCGGCGTGGTTCCCTCGGGAACGATCTTGTACCAGATCTGATAGTCTTTGTCCATCGCCCCGATCTCCACGCGCGTAAAGGCGTTGAATACGGGCGATTCGACGATGAACCAGGGATTTTCCACGATCATATCGTCGCACTCCGCCACGGGACGGTCGGACTCGCGGACGCCGAACTCACGGTTGGGCCGGTCGTTCATTCCGAAAACATAGGTACTGCCCTGCAGGATGTCGGTGGCGGGAATGTAGGACTTGTCGTACGGCGCCCCGTCGCGCATTACGTGGTCGATGTACCGCCGGGTTCCGCTGTTGCGCGGGGCACGGACCGTGAAATCATTGCCGTTTTCCAAATGGATCACCGCATTGCGGAAAAGCGGGGAACCAAGGACGTAACAGTCGCCGCCCGGCGTCACGGGATAGAAACCCAGGGCGCTGAACACGTACCAGGCCGACATCTGGCCGCAATCCTCGTTGCCGCACAGGCCGTCGGGCTTCGAGGTGTAGAGTTCGTCCATAATCTGCCGGACCAGTTTCTGGGTCTTCCAGGGCACGCCGGCGTAGGCATACAGGTAGGCGATATGATGGCTCGGCTCGTTGCCGTGGGCGTACTGCCCGATCATACCGGTCATATCGGCCACCTTCCAGCCGCCGCTCGTCTCGCTCGAAGCGGCGAAAAGCTCGTCGAGCCATTCCTCCAGCGACGTATCGCTGCCGCACAGGTCGATCAGGCCGTTCACGTCGTGCTGCACGTGGAAAGAGTACTGCCAGGAATTGGCTTCCGTATAGTGGACATTGACTTCGCTGGGATTGAACGGATCGACCAGGATGCCGTTGACGCGCGGACGCATGAATCCCGTGCCCGGGTCGTACAGGTTGCGCCAGTTCTGGGCCCGGCGCAGGTAGGTCGCCTCGACGATCGGATCGTGCAGATAGCCGGCCACCCGGGCGATGCACCAGTCGTCCACAGCGTATTCGAGGGTCTTGGACACGGACTCGTGCTCCTGGTCGGCCAGCACCAGGCCGTTCTGCATATAGCTGTCGATGCCGTATTCGGGGCGGGTGGACGAGGCGACCATCGCCTCGAGGGCCTTCTTGATGTCGAAATCCGTGATTCCCTTGGCAACGGCGTCGGCAATCACCGGCGCGCTGCTGTAGCCGATCATACAGTCGGTCTCATTTCCGCTGAGTTCCCAGATGGGCAGTTTGCCGGCCTCGTCGTAAATCGAGAGCATCGTCTTGATGAAATCGACCGAACGCTTGCGTTCGATGAGGTTGAACAGCGGATGCAGGGCCCGGTAGGTATCCCAGAGCGAGAAGATATGGTAGCGTTCGAAGCCTTCTGCACGATGGATTTTCCGGTCCATTCCGCGGTACTCGCCGTTGACGTCGGAGTAGAGGCTCGGTGCGATGGCGGCGTGGTAGAGCGCGGTATAGAATACGCGCATCGCCTCCTTGTCGCCCTCCACCTCGATCTTCGAGAGGAAGTTGTTCCAGTCGCGCCGGGTCATCTCCTTGAGCACGTCGAACGAATAGATGCCGTTGGTTTTCCAGTTGCTCTCCGATTCGAGATTGGCGCGCGCGTTGGAGGCGGAGACCGAAGAGATGCCCACGCGGACGATCAGCTCGCGCTCCCGCGAACGGCCCGATGCAGCCCCGAAGGTCAGCAGCGCACGGGCGCCCTTGGAACCTCCCGTGGTATTCTCCGCCACGATCCCGGTAATCGGCCGGGAGAATTCCATATAGAAATAGACAATCTGGTCGTCGGCCCAGGAGCGGGAACGGCGGAAGCCCTGCACGGCGTGGTCGCCGACCTGCTCCAGTTTCGAATCAAGCACCTGGTCGCGCGGATCCAGGTCGATGACCATCTGCGGCACGGCGCCCTTCGAATAAGTGTAGCGATGAACGCCCGCACGGCGGCCTACCGTCAGTTCGGCCTTCACGTTCCAGCGCTCGAGATACACGGTATAATAGCCGGGCGAGGCCTTCTCGCTCCCGTGGAAGAATTCGGACTGGTATTTCGACTCCTCGACAGGCCCGCTGTAGCCCGACACAGGCATCACGCGGATGTCGCACAGGTCGGCGCAGCCCGTTCCGCTCAGGTGCGTGTGGCTGAAGCCTTTGATGTACGGATCGCTGTAGTGGTAGCCGGAACAGCCGTCCCAGTTGTCTTCGCGGGTATCCGGGCTGAGCTGGATCATACCGAAGGGGTATGCCGCCCCGGGGAAGGTGTGGCCGTGGAAGTCGGTCCCGACGAAGGGATTGACCAGATCGGCATATTTCGTACGGAGAATGCCGGCGGACATCAGGCACGGGATGCCGGCCAGCAGAACAAGAAGGACCAGAAGCTTTTTCATAATTGTAAAAGTAAGCAATTTTTTCTAATTTTACCGAATAATTGCAAGCCGAATGAAGAGAACCCTTTTTGCCCTGGTCCTGTCGCTGTTCATCCTGCAGGACGCAGCCGCCCAGACCGGCGCCGTCGTCTACAGCCTTCCCCGCACCACCGTTACCGTCACCGTCACGGCTCAGCGTGAAGCCTTCACGGCAGGCCCGTATGCCCAATATGCACAAAAGTATTTCGGCGTGGCCGCCCGCACCCAGAACGGAACCTCCTACACCTTGCAGGAGATTGTCCTGACTCCCTATGTCGAGGCCGATCCCGCCGCACGCTTCACCGTCACCATCCCCGACAAGTCCTCCGCCAACTTCCTGCAGTTCTGCGCGCAGGGACTGGTCGTGATGGCCGACAACTACACCGGGAAACCGGCCGCCTGGCGCTTCGAAAGCCAGGCTGGCGCCGAGCGCTTCGAAGGTGTCGATCCGCTGGGCAACCTCGGCAAGGAGCGGACTACCCTCTACAAGGCCGTCCGTACCGGCGACGGCTATGAGCGCGTTCCCGTGACCCAGGACAACACCGTCGAGAAATCAGCCGACCGCAAGGCTGCCGACGCAGCCGCCACGATCTTCAGCCTGCGCGAGAAACGCCAGCAGATCGCCACCGGCGACACTGACGCCACTTTCAGCGGCGAAGCCCTCCAGGCCGCCATCGACGAAATCACCCGTCTCGAAGAGCGCTATCTCAGCCTCTTCTACGGCATCAGCGACGTCTCCCTCGAAGTGAAATCCTTCGATGTGACGCCAGATCCCGGCACGAAGGGCCAGACTTACGTGGCCTTCCGTATCTCCGACAGAGACGGGCTGCAGCCCGCCTCCACCTCCGACGGCAAACCGGTCAACCTCATCTTCCAGCCGGAAGAGTCAAGTGCGACGGAAGTCGCCGGCGACCGCGGCAAGGAATCGTCGACCGTCCATTACCGCATCCCCGCCATCACCCGCTGCCGCCTGGTCCAGGACGGCCGCACCCTGTTGGAGAGCCGTATCCCGGTCTATCAGCTCGGCGAGGAGAGCACCTTCCCGATCAATGTGTTACTGACAAAATAATCTTATAAAACAACCCGATTATGCCCATCCGTAAGTTAGAGCCCAAGAGCGTGTGGAACAACTTCTATTCGCTCACCCAGATTCCCCGTCCCTCGGGACATACGCAGAAAGTTGCCAAATTCCTGGTCCAGTGGGCCAAGGACCTCGGCCTGGAAGCCTTCCAGGATGAGTGCGGCAACGTCATCATCCGCAAGCCCGCCACCAAGGGCATGGAAGACCGCAAGGGCATCGTCCTGCAGGCCCATATGGATATGGTCCCGCAGAAGAACAACGACAAGAAACACGACTTCACCAAAGACCCGATCGAGACCCGCATCGTCCACCAGGATGACGGCGACTGGGTGTATGCCAACGGCACGACCCTCGGTGCCGACGACGGCCTCGGCGTGGCTGCCGCGATGTCGGTCCTCGAATCCAAGACCCTGAAGCACGGACCCCTCGAAGCCCTCTTCACCGTCGATGAAGAGACCCGCATGGTCGGCGCCAAGGCCCTCAAGCCGGGCGTCCTCAAGGGCGACATCCTGCTCAACCTCGACTCCGAGACGGAAGGCGAGCTCTACGTGGGCTGCGCCGGCGGTCTCGACGCCAACGTCACCTTCAAGTACAAGGAAGCCCCGATGCCCAAGGGCTACAAGGCCTTCCAGATCATCGTCACCGGCCTGCGCGGCGGACACTCCGGTATGGAGATCAACGAGGGCCGCGGCAACGCCAACAAGGTGATGGCCCGCGTGCTGCTCCCGATGGTCCGCCATCTCAAAGGCAAACTCGTGAGCTTCAACGGCGGCAATATGCGCAACGCCATCCCGCGCGAAGCCGAAGCCATCATCGCCCTCCCGGCCGAGGCCGAGAACTCCGCGCTCAAACTGGTCGGCTCCACCCTGTCCACCGTCAAGTCGGAACTCGCCGCCATCGACCCGAACGTCTCGATCACCATCGCCCCGGCCAAGGCCTCCAAGATCATCGCCGGCACCACCGGCCTCAAGCTCCTGAAAGCCCTTTACGCCTGCCCGAACGCCGTCGACCGGATGAGTCTCGAGGTCAAGGACCTTGTGGAGACCTCCAACAACCTGGCTATCGTCAAGACTGAGAAAGGCATCATCACCGTCAACACCCTGCTGCGCGGCTCGACCGACTCCCTGAAGGAAGACCTCGCCGAGTCTGTCCGCTGCGCCTTCGAACTGGCCGGCGCCAAGGTATTCTTCGACGGCGGCTATTCCGGCTGGGTGCCCAACATGAAGTCGCCCATCCTTAAGACGATGAAGGAACAGTACAAGAAACTCTTCGGCAAGGAACCCGCCGTGATGGCCATCCACGCCGGTCTCGAGTGCGGCATCCTGGCAGGCGCCTATCCCGAGTGGGATATGATCTCCTGCGGCCCGACCCTCAAGTCGCCCCACTCTCCGGACGAGCGCTGCTTCATCCCTTCGGTCGCCAAGTGGTGGCAGTTCATCGAAGCGGTCATCGAGGACGCTCCGAAGAAGTAGTTTAATGCGGCTCCGGTTTTCGTCCCGTTCGCAGAAAAATGCTCACGATGCCGAAAACCGCCCGCCGCATTGAACAGAAAATTTGGTAAATCAAAAATTATCACTACATTTGCAGCCCTTTGGGAAAAACCCGAAGGGCTTATTTAATATTTTTTTATCCTACTATGTTAAAACAGTACGAAACCGTTTTCATTGCAACTCCCGTTTTGTCTGATGTCCAGATGAAGGAAGCGGTTGCCAAGTACACGAGCCTGATCACCGACAACGGCGGCAAGATCGTGTGCCAGGAGGATTGGGGCCTGAAGAAACTGGCCTACCCGATCCAGAAGAAAACTACCGGCTTCTACACCCTGATCGAATTTCAGGCTGAACCGGAGTTCATTGCTAAATTTGAGATTCAGTTCAAGCGTGACGAGCGTATCCTCCGCTTCCAGACTGTCTCTATGGACAAACACGCCATCGCCTACGCCGAGCGTCGTCGCGCTAAGATGAATGGCACTGCACCGGCCGCTGAAGCTCCCGCCGAGGCCCCCGCTAACGAATAAGGAGAAACGACTATGGCACAGAACGATGACATCCGCTATCTGAACCCCGTCAATGTCGAGGTCAAGAAGAAGAAGTACTGCCGTTTCAAGAAGGCAGGCATCAAATATGTCGACTACAAGGACGCCGAGTTCCTGAAGAAGTTCCTCAACGAACAAGGCAAGATCCTCCCCCGCCGCATCACCGGCACTTCGCTGAAATTCCAGAAGAAGGTCTCGCAGGCCGTCAAGCGTGCCCGTCACCTGGCCCTTCTCCCGTATGTAACCGACCTGATGAAATAAGGAGGATTTACCATGGAAGTCATTCTCAAACAAGACATTCAGAACCTTGGTAACAAGGACGACATCGTGACCGTCCGCAACGGTTACGGCGCAAACTGGCTGATTCCCCAGGGCCTGGCCATCATGGCCACCCCGACCGCCAAGAAGATCCACGCCGAGAACATGCGTCAGCGCGCCCACAAGGAGCAGGCGCTGCGCGAGGCCGCCGAGAAACTCGCCGCCCAGCTGGGTGAGGTGACCGTGAAGGTCCCCGCCAAGGTGAGCGAGAGCGGCAAGGTGTTCGGTTCCGTGAACAACATCCAGGTCGCCGAGGCCCTCGTGGCCGCCGGTTACAATGTGGACCGCAAGGACATCACCCTCGTGGGCGAGCCCCTGATCAAGCAGGTCGGCGCCTACGAAGCCGTGGTCAAGTGCTACAAGGACATCAAGGCCACCGTCAAACTCGAGGTGGTTCCGGAAGAAGCCTAAACCCGACACCGGGTGTTGTCCGGGTTGACGTCTGAAGTCGACGTCCGGGAACAAAAACCCGCAGATTTGTGCCCCGATCGGTATTATTTACCGGTCGGGGCACATTTTTGCGCCTTTCCGCGCCCGTCTGTCCCGTCCGCTTCCCATCTGCTTCCAGTCTGCTTCTCGTCTGCTCCTCGCCGGCTTCTCGCCCGCTGGAGCGCAATTATCTGATTTTCAATATATTACACAAACTCGCCCCCTTCTGACCGGGGAGGGCGAATATTCGTTAATCTGTGTGAATCAGAGATTTAAGCTCCAGCACCAACAATAAATTTGGAAAACAGCATCCGCAGGTTGTATCTTTGCTCAAAAAGAGGAGGCAGGATATGAAGGGAAGGCTGTATTTCACGAACGGTGCCATTCAGCACATCTACCAACAAACCGTTGGCGGTTTTCTGGTTTTCTATTCTGTCCGGGACTGCTTGGTATTCTTTACCATGATTGCTACCGCTGCCCGACGTTACCATATCCGGATTCTTGGAATCTGCCTGATGGTCGATCACGTCCACGTATTGGTTGAAGCCGGGAACAAACAGGAAATGGATCGGTTCGTATGCCTGTATACCAGCTGGTTCGCAAACACCTACAATAAATGGTATGGTCTGAAAGGATCTCTGTTCAAGGCGGGCTACGGCGCGGCTTCAAAAGTGGACGACAAAAAACAGCGCAGTGCCATCGCCTATCTCTATAACAATCCCGTCGAACGCCTTATCTGCAAACGGGCCGAGCAGTATCCTTGGAATTTCCTGGCGCACGCAGACAATCGTTTTCCATTCGCTTCACCCGTCAGACTCGACAAAGCACGTGCGCCGATGCGACGGGCCGTCGATGAAGTCAAATGCTCCCGAAAGGATGAGCGTCCACTCAACTATGCACAATTGAAACGAATGACCGCGCCCCTGACACAGCTGGAGAGAAAGCAGCTGTACGATGTCATCGTCAGTGCCTACAACTGCATTGACTACCCGGATCTTTTCTATCGCTTCGGTAATTATTCCGATCTGATCACGGCCATCAATACGACCACGGGTAGTGAATACGCGATAACCGAGGAATTCGTGGGTCGTTCCGACCGGATCTACAGCCAAATGACGGAGTTCCTGCTCGAATCCCGTCGGATCCAAAGTACCGACGATCTTCTCCGCATGCCGGAAACGGAACGCAGGGAACTGCTGGATCCCCTGGGACTCCGCACCGGCGCCAGCCGCCGCCAGTTGGAGAAATATCTCCGTCTCCGGCCCGGCGAGCCCCGAAGACTTAAGCGGGCAGGAGCTACTGGAGGATAATACCCTATTTTTCAGCGCCTTATGCAAAGTCGCCCACTCCTGATTGGAGAAGGCGAGTTTATGTTATCGATTGTATAACAAGAGATTACGCTCCAGCCACTTCAGGCCGGAGCTTCATATTTGATTTGCTTATTCTGCGCGACCGTCCTGTTCGACGTAGTAGGGTTGTGTGAGTTCGCCGCTTTCGGTGGTAACCGTAACAAAAAAGCCTAATGTCCGCCCTTCTGCGGTCGGGCAGGCAGGCACAGTTGCATTGTAATCAAATCCTATCGTGGATACCGGACCGGAATAGTCGAAAGTGACATCTTCGCAATCACAGCGGATGGTTGTCAATCCAAATTGGGCTCCGGTAAACACTACGATTCCGCCATTTGCAGGAACTGTAGAAAAAGGGCCATTGCCGGCAAAAGACCAAATCCTGTAATAAGATCCCATACTTATCGAAGGGGGAGCGGCAGGTTGGATAATCGTCAGTTTCTTCGACTCCTTTTCCCCTTTGATCAGGAATTCCTGCGAACGGTGATAAATCGTCATATTATCATATACCGTCACCATTACCCAAGCATCTCCATCCCCGGATTCCGGGGAAATGGTATAGAACGGGTGTTCTGGCTGAGGATTCGCCACGATACGCCAGGGACCGCTAGACGTGATATGGAAAGAGATTCTTTGCTCTGTTGGCCTGAACTCCAGCGTATCCCTGTCCACCTCCAGTATGTCCTTATCCTTGCCTATCTCAAGTATTGAAAAGGAATCACAGGAGCTGGCCAGCAAGGCGGTCAGGACAATTGCAAACAAGATAATGTTTTTCATCATACACCCTCTCTTTCTACTCACTGCGACCGTCCTGTTCGACGTAGTAGGGTTGTGTGAGTTCGCCGCTCTCGGTTGTGAGTGTCAGGAAAAAGCCGATTGTCCGCCCTTCAGCGGTCGGGCAGGCGGGAACGGTTGCTTTGTAGAGATGATACCTTGAGTTCTGATCCAATGTGTCGACAGAAACATCTTCCCTATCACAGCTGAAAAATGCTTTGCCAAAGTGAAATCCGCCAAACTCCACGGTACCGCCATTCACTGGGATCGAAGAAAGAAGGCTGCCCTCACCCAAGCCCTTAATCCAGCAAAAAGTAGCTTCAGACTCCAAGGAAGGGAGAGGGGCGTGCTGAGTAACCACTAATTTCTTCGAGTCATTTTTACCTATTATTAGAAATTCCTGTGTGCGATGATAAAAAGTACCATTGTTTTTTACCTCAGCAGTAACCCACGCATCTCCATCTCCTCGTTCAGGAGAGAAGGTGCAGAACAGGGTTTCAGACTGAGGATCCGCCGCGATATGCCAAGGATCGCTTGACGTGATATGGAAAGAAATCCTTAGCTCTGATGACCAGAACTCCAGCGTATCCCTGTCCACCTCCAGTATGTCCTTATCCTTGCCTATTTCAATTATCGAAAAAGTCTCACAAGAGACGGCCATGAAAGCCATGAGGATGAATGCAAGCAAAACGATTTTTTTCATAGTAACGACTTTATTCTAACTAAAGATGCAAATGGAGGGTAGAATGTTGCGTGGGTGAATCCATTCCGCCCGTGTTGTAAAGGTATCATAAAACGCGGGATATCGTACGGCATTCCGTCTCGATTTCGGGCATAAGCCATTCACAATGAGCCTTTTGACTCCCTTCAATTTCCCCGTCTTTCCTGATGGGCAGATCGGATCCCACGATCTCGGAGCCGATCCGTCCAAGCGAAATCGGCAGAAACAGTCATTGCTGATAATAAGCGACTTAAGGAACACTGCAAGCGAAACTGCCACGAGTTCCCCTTGATTTCAGCGTAAAAAATCGCAACTTTGTGATAAACCTATCAAAATGACGGCATTGAAACGATTCGCAGTTTGGTTTTTGGGGCTGGCTCTGGCCCTGTGTGTTTTCTCCTGCAGGACTTCGCCGAGGATCTATTCCGAAAGGCTCCGGGCCATTGACAACTCTCTGCAGGAGCATCCGGATTGGGCGCTGGATTCCCTGTCGGCGCTGGATCCTTCGTTGCTCAGCAAGGAACAATCGGCTTACTACAGCCTATTGCTGACAATCGCCCAGCACAAGAACCACATTCCGTTTCCGGGTGACTCAGCGATATCTATAGCCCGAGACTACTTTTTTAATCATACCCAAGACTACTATAATCAGGCACGGGCATCGTTTTATCATGGCTTAGTCCGGCAAAAACAGGATAGCGGGGACACCTTGGCACATCGTTTAATGCACCAAGCCCGTCAAATAATGGATGATCACAGTATCCAAAACGATCGGTTGTCGGCACTTATTGATGCTTTTTTGGGGCGAATTAATTATGGTAACGCAAACTTTGAGGAAGCGGCCCTATATTTTTATTCGGCTATTGTGAGCGAACGGCGACTAGGAAACGTTCGGAATATGGTGCTGAATCTAAGCGATCTGCTTGTATGCCAAGTCACCCTATTGGACAGCATACAAGCAGAACGGACCTTATGCATACTGGACAGCACATTAGCTCAACATCCTGATATCCATTCGGAGAACATCAATAATAGTAAGGCTTTGTTTTATTTGCACATCGCGCACCAATTGGATAGCGCCGACTATTATTGTAAACAGTGGAAAGCATCTCCAGCGGATTTCGGAGCCAAGCAACAGTTATTATCTAAGATCTACGAGAACCAGGGTAACATACTATCGGCTATTAATTGTGAAAAAAACACATACGAGAATCGCAGGTCGCAAGACTCCATTTACTATCATGCTATCCTTAATCGACTATCTTATTTATACGATAAAATAGAGTGCCCTGATTCTTCGGCACATTATGCGCATTTAGCTTATCAGTCATTATGCAAAGAGTATAGCCAAAAGACGGAAAAACGGGTCTTGGAATTGGAAAAGCAGTATGACATGACCGCCAAGGAAGCGGAGCTCGCCAAGGCCAAGCATCACCGAACATTATTGACTGCGTTGTTGCTTTTTTCCCTGATTATCCTCGCTATCCTCGTCTGGAACCTCTATTTAAGCCGACGATTGAGAGAATCCGACCATCAGGCCAAGCTAAAAGATTCTCTGGCGCGGTCCCTGCTTATGTCTGTTCTCTCCTCTTATTCAGGAATCAACCAAAGATTAAGTTATATCCACAATCTGCCTTCTGAAAAAAGGCAGGAAGCACTCAACCTGTTTATCCGGGAGAATCAAAAGAATCTGGCAAACAACATCGACGGAACACTGTCATCCTACACAGAAAGCTTTCCCCCGAATATCAGGACTATTGCCGGTTTATTAGGCGGAGTACAGCAGAGAGCCGTTTTCATTTTAACTGAAATGGGTTTTTCGATCAATGAAATTGCCAGCACGCTCAGCACTTCCGGATCTCAAGTCCGCTCAGTCAAATCGGCCATACGCAAACATATCGAAAAACTGTCGCCGGACCTGAACCTGGACATCTCGCAACTGGAAATCATGCGGAAAGACCAGCAATCCAATACAGAAAACTAATGACTCAATATTATATCATTAACACCCTATTCCTATGAAACGTCTTTTTTTGCTTTTTATCATTTGCTTCTTTTTTGGAGGATGTCAGAGTGTCGACAATGAGATAGCAAGTTTATCTGGCGGTGTGGGAGGCAGGATCACTTTGACTTCTGATATGTCTTTCACGCAGATCGACGGCCTACTTGGAGAGCTTTACGATAGGCTTCATCACTATTTCGTTGATATCCCCAGTTCCGGGGCCACTTTTTCCGTTATCGCATCTTTCCCGGAAGAAGATGGTGTTCCTTTAAACGATTCCTTCGTAATAGGATTGGGCAGCACACTCATTCCCAATAACCAGGTAACTGTCGATCGAAAAAGGATTAATCAATTCCAGTCTTCCTATTCAATCACTGTCGAACCTAATACGATAGGGATTCCCTATGAAATCTACATATTGCTGATCGACGATACGCGCACCGATAAAACAGGACAGCATTATGAGAGCAACGCCACACTGGTTATCCGGCAGGGAGTATAACGGGATTCCCGGTCAAGCCGGGAATGACGGAGGGCGTGGCTACAGGTCACGCTCGATGTCGCTCCACCTGAGTTTTTTGCCGGAGAGGAAGAAGCGAAGGACGATGCTCTTGTCGTAGAGGCCGATGTTGTTGCGTTCCTCCTCAAAGGGAGAAGGATCTTCGTCGCGGCGCAGGCGGAAGTAGTCGCGATGGGCGGTCCAGACGGCCTTGAAGTACGACCATTTGCCCGTGATCAGATAGACGAGGGCCGATGCCCCGTCGAGGCACAGACGCAGGAAGATGCGCCGGCGCCGGATGTTGTCGGGCAGGTTCTTGTAGAGCATCAGCAGATTATTGCGGTAGTTGAAATAGAGCTTCCGCGGCGAATTGTTGGGCAGCGTGCCGCCGCCCACGTGCCAGACCGTCGAGGCCGGCACGCACCACACCTGATAGCCCAGCAGCTTGGCCCGCCAGCAGAAGTCGATCTCCTCCATATGGGCGAAGAAACTTTCGTCCAGGCCGCCCAGATGGTGGTAGAGCGCACTGCGCACCATGAGGCAGTCGCCGGTCGCCCAAAAGCATTCCTCCGGATGGTCGTACTGCCCGTGGTCCTTCTCGATGTGTGACAGGATGCGACCCCGGCAGAAGGGATAGCCGTAACGGTCGATGAATCCGCCCGCCGCTCCTGCATATTCGAAGCGGTCGCGCTCGGCCACCGAGAGGATCTTCGGCTGGCAGATGCCCACGTCGGGATGCTCCTCCATCCAGCCCACCAGCGGAGCCAGCCAGTTCTCGCTGACTTCGACATCGGAATTGAGCAGCACATAGTAGTCGGCGTCGATTTCGCGCAGCGCCCGGTTGTAACCGCCCGTAAAGCCATAGTTGCGGTCGAAGCACAGCGTCCGGACATCCGGATGGTTTTCCTTCAGCCAGTCTGTCGACCCGTCGGTGGAACCGTTGTCGGCCACCACGATGAAGGCGCCCGGACAGCTGGTGCGCGCCACCAGCGTCGGCAGGTAAGTGTGCAGCATTTTCAGGCCATTCCAGTTGAGGATGACGACCGCGATATCCATATCAGTTTTCCTTGACTTTGATGAACGATTTGCAAACCACGCGCATGATGGTCATCAGAACCAATGCGCCGACAATGAGGATGCTTACATAGAGCTGCTCCCGGATGCGGTGCCGGAGGATGAGTACGTCGGAATCCTCGGCAAGTACCTCGGCCAGT
>JAEEGJ010007207.1_pt1 | contig 32223 bp, 41 predicted proteins | sample 8958761 | NCBI WGS metagenome assembly JAEEGJ01 (sample SAMN16246546, study PRJNA631951) | gut metagenome | biome: gut microbiome; feature: rumen; material: RS-attached | host: Bos | place: Iran: Karaj | collected 2018-10
AGAGTGGTGTTGTTCTCGACAAGGACCTCTCTGTTGAGGACCTGAAGAAGTTGGTGAAGCTGTTCAAGGCTGCCATCAAGGAGCGCACCGGTAAGGAGTTCCCCGATGATCCTATCGAGCAGCTCTGGGGTGCTATCTGCGCTGTGTTCCGTTCTTGGATGAACGAGCGCGCTATCCTCTATCGTAAGATGGAAGGTATCCCCGACGAGTGGGGTACAGCCGTATCTGTGATGGCTATGGTATTCGGTAACATGGGTGACACCTCTGCTACTGGTGTATGCTTCAGCCGTGATGCTGCCAATGGTGAGAACCTGTTCAATGGTGAGTATCTGGTGAACGCTCAGGGTGAGGACGTTGTGGCTGGTATCCGTACCCCGCAGCAGATCACGAAGATCGGTTCTCAGCGCTGGGCTGAGCGCGCTGGTATCTCTGAGGAGGAGCGCGTTGCCAAGTATCCTTCAATGGAGGAGGCTATGCCTGCGATTTATGCTGAACTGAACGGCATCCAGGAGAAATTGGAGAACCACTATCACGACATGCAGGATATGGAGTTTACCGTTCAGGAGGGCAAACTGTGGTTCCTCCAGACACGTAACGGTAAGCGCACAGGTGCTGCTATGGTGAAGATTGCCATTGACCTGCTGCACGAGGGTATGATCGACGAGAAGACCGCTATCATGCGCTGTGAGCCCAACAAGCTCGACGAGCTGCTGCACCCCGTATTCGATAAGAAGGCTCTGGCTGCCGCTAAGGTTATCGCTCAGGGTCTGCCCGCATCTCCTGGTGCTGCCTGTGGTCAGATCGTATTCCACGCTGACGACGCTAAGGCTTGGCACGAGGACGGCCACAAGGTGGTGCTCGTACGTATCGAGACCTCTCCTGAGGACCTCGCTGGTATGGCTGCAGCCGAGGGTATCCTGACCGCTCGTGGTGGTATGACCTCTCACGCTGCTGTGGTTGCCCGTGGTATGGGTAAGTGCTGCGTATCAGGTGTAGGTGCCCTGAACGTAAGCTATAAGGACAAGACTGTCGAGATTGACGGCGTAGTATATAAGGAGGGTGACTACATCTCTCTGAATGGTACCACTGGTCAGGTTTACGCTGGCGAGGTGCCCACCAAGGCTGCTGAGCTCTCTGGTGACTTCAAGGAGCTGATGGACCTCTGCGACAAGTACACCAAGCTGCAGGTTCGTACCAATGCTGATACACCTCACGATGCACAGGTGGCTCGCGCCTTCGGTGCTAAGGGTATCGGTCTGACACGTACTGAGCACATGTTCTTCGAGGACAAGAAGATCATCGCTATGCGTGAGATGATTCTCTCTGACAGCGTTGCTGGACGTGAGAAGGCACTGGCTAAGCTGCTGCCTTACCAGAAGGCTGACTTCAAGGGCATCCTCGAGGCTATGGACGGTCTGCCCGTGAACATCCGTCTGCTCGATCCTCCCTTGCACGAGTTCGTTCCCCACGATATTCCTGGTCAGGAGACAATGGCTAAGGAGATGGGCGTTTCTCTGGAGGCTATCCAGCGCCGCGTAGCTTCTCTCGCTGAGAACAACCCAATGCTGGGTCACCGTGGTTGCCGTCTGGGCATCACCTTCCCCGAGATCACCGCTATGCAGACCAAGGCTATCCTTTCTGCAGCCTGCGAGTTGAAGAAGGAAGGTAAGAACCCGATGCCTGAGATCATGGTTCCGCTGATTGGTACACTCTACGAGCTGAAGCAGCAGAAGGAAGTGATCCAGTATGCCGCTAAGGAAGTGTTCCAGGAGTACGGCATGGAGGTAGAGTTCGAGATCGGTACGATGATCGAGATCCCACGTGCTGCCCTGACCGCTGATCGTATCGCTGAGGAGGCTCAGTACTTCTCATTCGGTACCAACGACCTGACTCAGATGACCTTCGGTTACAGCCGCGACGATATCGCATCGTTCCTGCCTGTATACCTCGACAAGAAGATCCTGAAGGTAGACCCGTTCCAGGTGCTCGACCAGAAGGGTGTAGGCCGTCTCATCAAGTTTGCCGTGAAGGAGGGTCGCGAGGTTCGTCCCGAGCTCCGCTGCGGTATCTGTGGTGAGCATGGTGGTGAGCCCAGCTCAGTGAAGTTCTGCGCCAAGATCGGCATGAACTACGCCAGCTGCTCTCCGTTCCGCGTGCCCATCGCCCGCCTCGCCGCCGCGCAGGCTGCTGTAGAGGAATAACCAGAACTTCTTGATTATCAATAATTTGGGTGTAACTTTCTTTGCAATAAGGAGTTACACCCAATTCGTTTAAACATTGGCTGTCAGCCTTTTAGCTTACCACTCAGAATCCTGGTACGGACGCATTTCACGGCATTGTAATAGCCAATCTCCATCGCTTCGAGGGTTCGCTTTAGTTCGTCCATCAATTCTGGATAAAATTTGCACATGCGGAAAGCGAGTTTCATGCAGATGGACTGAATGCCTGGGAACTCATCGACATCTGTCATGTGCTCGAAGCAGAAATCAAGGAAATCTGTCCGCAGGTCATCTTCTTTTATCTCCAACCGCTCAACGATATTTAGGGTCAGTCGTCTGACGGATGAATTCTCTGTCTGCATGGCCTGATTGATAAAATCGTTGAGTATAACCTGTAGCTGAGACAATTCTTCTTTGTTGGCTTTGGTCAGCCCCCACAAAGCACTCCTTGCTACGAGATAATCCTCGCTGAATGTCTGTCTGAGTCTATCTTCAGTTATTGCCATTCCTTATCATTTTTGTCTGAATCGTTGGTATAGAGTCCATGATTCCTGTAAGTTTTCTGTCTTGTTGCTGCCATCAAAGAAATCCGCTTGACAGTTTTCGCGGAATGGAGACCAATTGCCGCAGATGATGCCGTCATGGGCGATGATGGGTTGGAAGATACCGCTGTTGTTGTGGGCACGGTGACGATATTCTGGAGGCAGCACGATGTCGCGAGACTTATAGCCGATTAGATATTCGTCGTATGGTGGAATCAAGAGTAGCTTGCCTGTCCTAAATCCTCTTGTCCGGCAATTATCCGTGATATAAAAGTCCCTGCCTTTCCACGTTTCCTTGTGGATGGTGTCGCCTAACAGCACAATACCCTTACGGCAGTCATTGACATTCAGTCCAGACCACCAGACAAAATCCTCCAGCGTGGCAGGCTGATGGCTTTGGAAGTATTTACGGGTAAAGTGCACCAAGGCTTCCTCCTTGTCAATCGTTCCTTGGAACTTCACCTTGTTGGCCGTGAGGGCGTAGGTAGCTTTGGTAGGCAGCAAGTCACCGCTACAGAGGATGCCAGTAAACTCAGCCATACGGATATGGTATGATAGACGATGGTCGTCCATCGATATATCCTTTTCTGCTAATGCTTGAACATAGTCCTCTTTTGTTGCACTCCCCTTGTCATTTGCCGTCTGGGCCAAGATATCGCGTACTCGATAGAGCTCTTCATCGGGAATTGAAATCTTATTGCTGCTCATCCATCCCTTTGTGACAGCAATGGCTTTGGTAGCGCAGAGAGTGACGAAACACCAATAGTCCTCGGCTGTCACTAGTTGCCAGGTACCTCGCATCAGGTGCAGACGGATAACCTGTCCGCTGTCGAATGCCACCTTGAAGGCTTTGTGCGATGGCTTCTGAGTACGCATCTCTACAGCCCAGCGCATCATGCGGTATTCCTGTGCCTGCATGGCTCCCATGTGGCTAACCACCTCAGTAGGAGTCTTGAACTGAGGCACTATCAACTGCTGATTTAATAATCGGATGGCTACTGGATTCATATCATTCTCTGTTCATCTTTATAATGAAAGTCCAAATGTGTATGCCTCATTCAGTGCATCGGTGTTCTTGATGTCACCCTTATCTTTGGCTCCTCTGACAAGTATCCAAAATATCTGGGATAAACTGCACAAATTTGTGACGAGTGGAATCATATCTCAATTGTTTCGCCCTCTCTGGTGATTTCCCAGAAAGGAATGCTTTTTTCATCAGTAAACTCCTTCATTCGCCAAGCGGACTCGAAGCCACTGGCCACAAAATGCATAGGTACAAAGAGACCGACTTTGAAGCGTTCGATGAACTGACGACCTCCAAGGGTATAGCCATTACCAATGCGTCCGTCAATGGGGAACATCACTACATCGAAGCTATCAGCAATCTTGTGGATGTCCTTCAATTCACCCAGGTACTGCTTCTCATGGGCTATAGGATCTATCTCTTCTTGAAACTCCTCGCTATAGATGGTCTCACCAGGCTTGGCTTCAGGCAGGAATCTGGCATACCAGTTGTTCAAGTCACCGGCATGGAAAATACGTTTGACCTTTGGTCGAGCCTGCTCACGCTCGGCAGAGTCCAAGCAAGCTTGGCTCTGCTCTCGCTTAATCGCAGCCTTGTCCTCAGTCTCTACAATCCAAGAAACACCGCTATCTGTGCTGCCTAATGCCCATATGGAGATTGTTCCATCAGACCATGTGCCACCTTTGGCCAGCCATACGTCTGCATCCTCCTTGTTGGCTCTCCGATGCTTATAGATGTCTTTGGAAAGAATGTATGTGATTCCTTCACGCTGCTTTCTCCATTCAAAGATGGCACTATTGAAGTGATCTTCGTGGAAATGGCTGGAGAAGACATAGACGGGCTTGTCCTTCTTCAGGAATGGTGGCACGACACTATTCAAGTCCAGCCAGTAGTCGAATATCAGGATGGAGTTTTCCGTTTCCAGCACGAAACCACTATGAAAGATGTAAGTCAGCGTCATGTTTTATCTTTTCCACATAAACAATCCTTCAGACCTAACCAATGAGCCTATTAATTCCGTCATTTCCTCCGTTGGATTATAGACAGTCATATAGGTATCATCACTGCTGACTGTTATCAGGACATCGGCTGATCTCAGGATGATGTAGATCATCTGCTTGTCGGCCATACACTTCAATAATGCAGCCTCCAGTTCATGTGGGGCTGGATTCGTTATCCATTCCTCACCGTTGTGACTCACATCGATATCTTCATAGCAATTTAGCTTCAGAAGGATAGTTGTGAATTTTCTGTAGATGTTGTCAATCTGGGGATGCTCCAGAAAGTATTTATCAAACCTGAAGTACTGTCCTTTGCCATCGGCGGGCACTTGTTTGGGCAGTATGTCAATCACCCAATATGGCTTATTCAAATACTCTTCTAATGTCAAATCACGTTCCATTATAGCCTCTTTTCCAATCTGTCAACTGCCAAGGTAATATCTTCCTGAAACTTCTTGTGGTCTCTTAAGAAATCGGCCCTGCCGTCGGATATGGCCTCATAGAGTTCCTGGTTCATGTCATCCACATAGCTGCCAATGGCCAGTACAATATCATCCTTCTGCCAGTCGAGGGTAGAATGGATATAGACGTTCCGCTTCTGGTGCAGAAAGCTATAGGCGGTCTCTATGCTGTCCTTCGTAATCATTGATCGTAGCCGATGGGTCTGAACTGTTTCTGTTGCTCACTCCATACGAAGCCGTACTTCATGAGATAGTCTTTGATTTCATTGGGTTCTCTGTTGAAGGCATAGCACAGTGCTTCCTGCGTGTCAAACTCCTCGTCACGCAGAAGCATATTCACGCTGGAAACCAATATGGCAGGGTCTTTGGGCAGGTGATCCATATTCTCCCCTTATTTCAACTGTTTACCGTCACAGAAGGCCTTGCCAACTGTCTTTCCTAACTGAATGTAGGTGTGGTGAACAGGATCGAAGGTAATAAGTTCCATTCTCTCCACATCTGGTTTGCCATCTTCAGCCAGATACTTTTCTTCGCAAAGGATATTGACGATTTCTGCTACGAGGTAGTAACCCGTTTCACTCTCGTCTATCTTCTGCTTCACACGACATTCCAATGTCATTGGGAACTCCTTGAACACAGGAGCATTAACATTGGGAGCCTTCTCAATAGTCCAGCCTGTCTTTTGCATCTTGTCTGGAGTATTCCTGCCACTCACGATGCCTACATAGTCAGAAGCGACCATCGTTTCTGTAGTAGCAAAAGCAACCGTAAACTCCGGATTCTCAGCAAGATTGTCAGTTGTCTGGTGAGAACCGAGCGAGATAATAATCTCATGCATATCCCATTGGCCACCCCAAGCTGCATTCATTGCATTGGCTTTACCATCTTTGTCATAAGTACCGATAATCAGTACGGGTTGTGGCAATAGCCACGCTGTTGATTTGAAACTTTTCATAATTCTGTTATCTTTTAATTTTACTTCTCTTCATCAGGCTGCTGGCCGTCGTGAGCTTTCCATGCGCATTCGGTAATCTTCATGTCCGAGAAAACTGCCGTGAAGGATGATTCCTCTGGCGAACAGGCATAGATGCCAAAACTGATTTCGTCGGCACCGGCATACATGTGGCAGATGCGCATCTGGCTGAAATCGATGCCGTTGGTGGAACACTCGATGCAGTAGTCATCCTCTCGACGGGAGAAGCGATACCACATGGTCTTTACGTCAGCAGGGATAGCCGTCGTGGCCCAGTCGGAATAGCCTTTGTTGGTGGCTACACTGCCCAGGTGCTGGAACTCCTCGTTCTCATACTCCACAGAGCCTTTCAGCCAGTTTTCGCTGTCCAGATACATCACGATACCGCACTGGTCAAAGCGCTGATGACTCTGTGTGAAGTCGGTCTTCACAACAAAGCTGAAGAACTTTTCACGGGTCTTCATCTGCAACACAGGTGCATTGTCGTTCTGGAAGTGGTAGTACGTGCGCTGCCAGAGGTCGGTATGCGGCGCGGTGGTGATGAGAATGGTGTCACCCTTCATCTCGAATCCACCTGGTTCCCTTGTCCATTGAAGACTGTTCAAATCGATTCGGCCACTGTCTGCGAGGGCCTCTTTTACGTTGTCTACGAAATCCATGTCCGTTTCATTTTTTGTTTGCTGTGCACAGGCCGTAAACAATAGGCCAATGCTTAGCAATGTAAAAAGTTTCTTCATATTCTCTATTATTTCTGTTTACTCTTCTACTATTGCAAGAATATCCTCCATTTCTTCTTCGCTACGGTTAGGTAAGTGCAGCTCTTCTATGGTCATCTGCATGGTTGTGATGATATTCCGTCTGGTATCGCCCAACGTACCGTCAAAATCGAATATAATCAGTCTTATGCTCATCGCTTCAGTTCATCTTTTTGCGTGCAAAGTTACGAATAAGCGAGTACTCAATCAAACAGTTTCTTCCAAATCCACAGGACTGTTACGGCACCAATAACGCAGAAGACGAAATTCGTGAGATAGCCTTTGCCAAGCAGTTCGATGTTCAGCAGGTGGCTGATGAAAGTTCCCACATAGCTGCCTATGATGCCCATGATAAGGTTCATGCAACAACCTTTGCCCTCACCGCTCATGATGCGGTTGGCAATATAACCAACGAGAATACCTGTCAGTATCGGCCAAGCCGTGAAATCTGCAATGTGTTCTAACATAACTTATTTTCCAATTGTTTTTCTAAATTACTTATTTTATCTTACGATAGTCAGTGATTGGTGCCAACTGCAACGGATGGCGGTCGGCAATTTCACATGTCAGGTTCTGCCCACGAAGTTCATCGAGGAAAGCATCGAGATAAGCATCGTCGGCGAACCGGTGGCTAAAACTGATGGTAAACATACCGCCTGCAGCGCTGGCCTCCAGTACAATCATATAGGCAGCCTCGGCCTCGGCTACCATCTCTTTGACATATTGCTCGGCGGCTCCCAGATCGGCCTTTCCTACATAACTCAGCATGCAGGATGCCATCTGCCCCATCAGCGTGTTCACAGGAGCAAAAGCCTCGTGTCTGGCGTTGACCGTGGGCAGCTTCTCCATCATCTCCATGCGGTCTTGCGTCTGCCAGAAATAGGCTTGCAGATTGTCTGGATAAGTCTGCTCAGTCACCATCTCCCTGAAGGCTTTCACCTGATCGGAGAAACTCTTCCCTGTCAGTTCCTGTCCTAACGGGAGAAACAGGCCGCCTACCATGGAGTGGTGGGCTAGGGGAGTACCGATTGCTTTTCTCAGGTTAACAGCCAGACATACCGTTGGAACCGATGGCGAACTGTCGGGGTGGAGCCGTGCTATGGCACGCGCCAAAGCCAGCGAGATGAAGGTGGCTGGCGTCGCACCGCAGGCCCGTACCTGCTGTATCAGCTGATCCTCGGCTATTCGTATCTGCACCACTTCTTTCCGTTCTGCAATAGGGCTGACGGCATCTGTCGATAGATTGATGACTTTAGGGCGTTCAGGCAGCGGAAGAGGATGAATCTCCGCAGGTCTTGGCAGGGTGGCAGGGTCTGTCCATTCTGCTTCATCGATGGCATCGCCAGCCAACCATACCCCCTCACGGCTCAAACTGTTGTCATAACGCCTTTGGCAATACTCGTAGAGCAGTGTGCGCAACAAACGATAGGCGCTGTCGCCGTCGATAAGAACATGCGAGAAATCCAGTGCGATGCAGTCGTCCCACCAGGAGAAAGCCAACAGATGCTCATTCGTTTCTTCGCCGAACAGGCAGAGGGGCTGCTCTCCTTTACTGAGTACCCAAGGCTGCGGATTATCCTCATACACGAAGTGTTCACAGCCTTCCTCATCACGCACGACGCCCAGTTTGACGCAGAGATAAGGGTATCGCTGTTGTGTAGCCTTCAAGGCATCAGTGAGCATCTGCTCATCTATCTCGTCTTTTAAACGCAGCATGACACGCACCGTCATGGGGTACTCGTCGTCTGCCCGGTTTAAGTAAAATCGTTCAATATGTAGGCGCTTCATATCAATTCTCAATAAGCATATACCAATCCGTACTTCTCATGTAAACTACGGAGTGTGCCGTCCGATTTCATTTGTCGGATGGTATTATTGACCATTTGTAGCAGATCTTCCTGTCCCTTGCGCATCAGCACACCGATTTCTCCGTGAGTGAAAGGCGTATTCAGAAGCGGGGCAGCAAGGCGCGGGTCGTTTTGTATGTACCACGGTGCCTCGGTAATTTCGGTAATCATCACGTCAGCATTGCCCTCGGCCACCTGATTGGGAATCTCTTCGTTCTTCTGATAGACGATGATGGTGGCATGGGTGAGATTCGTGTTGGCAAACTTCTCGTTGAGTCCGCCGGGATTCACCATCACACGCACCTCTGGCTTGTTGATGTCTGCCAGCGACTGGTAGCGGTCGGAATCTGATGCTCGGCAAAGAATGGTCTTGCCATTGGCCAGATAGCCTTCGCTCATCAGCATGGTCTCCTTTCGGGCATCGGTAATGGTGATGCCTCCGATGGCGAGGTCAAAAGTCTGCGGTTCTGCCAGTACATCGGCAGTCAGCGTAGGCCACGAAGTATGCACAAATTCGATGTCTACACCGATACGCTCGGCTATCTTCTCTGCCATCTCAATGCCGAAACCCCAATAGTTGCCGTCTGCCTCGCGGTACGAGAGGGGACGATAGTCGCCCGTAGTTCCCACCTGCAATTTCCCACGCTCTTGGATGCGTTGTACGGTGGGCAGCTGTGTCTCAATAACAGGGTTGTCGTCACTGCTGATGCAACAAGTAGTTATGCAAGCACCGCAGATGCAAAGGATGGCGGCAAGCACCCATAATTTTGTCTTCATAATCGCTTCAATAGTTCTATGAGTACTTTCCAAATATCTTCTATGGTTGAAAGTTCGACACGTTCACTTGTTGAGTGAGGTTCAACGATACGGGGGCCGATACTGGCAATCTGAATGCCGGGATAATGCTGAACAAAGAACCCAGCCTCGAGCACAAAGTGCATGGCAACCATACGCGGACGCCAGCCCAACACATCCTGGAACGTATTGCTGACCAGCTGCAGGAAAGGCGACTGCTGATTCTCCTGCCAGGCTGGGGCAGACATCACGACTTCAGATACAGCACCTTGATTTTTAAAAGTGTAGGCTATCTGTTTGCTCAGCGCCGCCATATCATCGTCGATGAAGCTGCGGGTGTGGGTAGACACAAAGATGTGGTCTTCGGCAGCCGAGATTCTTCCTACGTTATTCGATGTCTCTACGGTGCCTGGCATCGCGTCGCTCATCTTTACCACGCCTTGCGGTATTTGCTTCAGACAACTCATCAACGCCTCAGACGCCTCCGTAGATATAACGGAATCAAGTGGTTCGCACTTCTCGATGCGGCACGTCATTCTCGCATCTTGCGGATATTTCTCACGCACCCATTCGTTCATCATCTCTTGCTGCGACTCCACGAACTCGCAAGCCTCGCCAGATGGTATACAAATGGTGATTTCTGCTGATGAGGCTATCGAGGCATTGGCTTCACCAAGGTCGATGGAGGCCAGATGAAAGTTGTATTCGTTGCCGATGGCTGTCAGGAGTTCCCGCATCGCAATGACAGCGCTGCAACGGCCTTTGTTGATGTCGACACCAGAATGGCCACCCAGTCCACCCTCGAAACGGATACGATACCAGCAGTGTTTGCCAGCAGGCACGGGCTTGCGCTTCATGGGTATGCGGTGGAACTGCAAGCAGGCTCCTGCGGCACCTGTCGTGATGGTGTCGTAGTCTTCAGAGTCAAGGTTGATGACTTTTCGGCCCTTCAGGAAGTCCTTGCTCAGACCGGATGCGCCAGACATGCCGTCTTCTTCATTTGTCGTTGTGATGACTTCCAGAGCCGGATGATCGATTCTGTCGTCTTCGAGTACTGCCAGTGCCATCGACAGCCCTATGCCGTTATCGGCTCCGAGCGACGTTCTGCGAGCCTTCATCCAACCATCCTCTATGTAAGGCTCAATGGGGGTGTTCAGAGGGTCGCTCATGCCCACACAAACCATATCCATATGGTTAAGCAGCACAATGGGCTCATGCCCTTCATATCCCTTGCTGGCTGGCTTCCGTATCACCACACAGTTCTCTTTATCGCGTTCATACGCCAAATTCAGACGTTCTGCAAATTGGCACAGATAGTCGGCAACTCGTTCCTCGTGATGTGAAGGACGCGGTATTGTGTTCAGTTCCCTGAAGATGCTGAAAACTCGCTCTGTAGAAATCACCTGTTCTTTCATATTTTTACTAAAGTCACTTAATTTTAGTGGCAAAGATAGTGATAATTAGGGAATAATCGCAATAATTGCATCCATATTTATGATTGTTTATGAAGAAATGATAAAAAATCCTACCCACATTGACGCCCCCCAAGAATGACTGACTTTGATTCCACAGTCTTGAACCCCGGACTTTCAATTCTTCAGACTTTCCGTTTGCAGCCTTCAGCCGGTACAGTTTGTCTCATTGTCACTTCGCCACTTTGCCACATTAAGCACCTTCCCGATGTGCAGACCTGTAATATGGATAGTAGTATATATAGTATATATATTATAATTATTATATATTATAATATATAATAATTCTCTATTCATCTGCCCTCAATTGGAAGTACCTTATTGTGGCAAAGTGGCGGTGTGGCAGAGTGGCAGAATTTCCTTCTGCAATATATCCAAGAAACGTGCAGCATGACCTCCATCCATCTGAACGTGGTGGAATTGGAATGATACAGGCAGAGTGGTCTTGAACATCCCCTTGCGGTACTTGCCCCACATCACCATCGGATTGCAGAACAGGGCGGTGTACTGGTTGACGATGCAGTCGAGTTCCGTCTGTATCATGGCAGATGTGCCGATAACCATGTGGTCGTCAAGGCAAGCGCTCTTGCATTCATTTGCTGCTTGCGCTGTTAACGACAAGTAATCGCGATTGAATTGCTGTAAATCATCGGAGAAAGGGATGTCGCAGGAACTGATGCCTCCCTTACCGTTCTCTACAATGACGTTGATGGCAAGCTTGTCGTAGTGGTACAACTTTCCGGCTACAGGCAGCGTATAGAACTCCTCCACCTGGCTCGCAGCCTTACCTATGCACCAGCACATCAGCATGGTGAACTTCATGCCGCTCTTTTTGCTGACCTTTACCAAGCGGCTAACATCCAGCGTCTTCACCAATGTCACCATCGGCATGGGCGATGACATCCACAAACGAAATGCTTCAGCACGACCACTCTCTTGAGGGTTGATTTCTCTCTTCATTGTTTAAAGGACAAAACTACGAGGATAGAAATCGCTATAGAAACGGCCATCGGTGGCGGTGAATTTCAGAACGCAATAGTTAGGATCCGTCACGCCGCCAGGATAATATTGAGTATCGCCCTCGCGCCAAATCATCTCCTTACTCTTGGCATCTGTCAACACCTCCATTGTGCCACGAAGCATCATACCCTTGAAACCTTTTGCATCACAGAAATAGATACTGGCCTTGGGATTAGCCTTGTAGTGAGCCACACGCAGTGAGAAGGTATTTGTGGTAAAATAGAACGTCGTGATGCCCTCACGCTTACGAGGTGCCAACATGGCCTTAGTGCTGGGATAGCCCTCGTTATCTACTGATGATATAAAGGCAATGGGCAGCGAGTCGGCCATCTGGGCAATGAGTTCTTTGACACCGGCCAAAGCGGGATTGACCTTCATGGCTTCATTATCCGTAACATTAAGTGCCTTGCGCCAACGTTTCAACTGTGGGAAGTACATCTACATCTGTCCGATATACTCCTCTCTTGTAATCGGATTGGGCAAGCCCTCATTCACAGCACCTACGAACTGAGCACCATGCTCAATCATTTCTTCCATTGTGCAATCCTGCAAGAACTTACCGTCCTTATAGCAGTACATGCAATACTCTTCGTTCTTACTTCCGTCGGCATTTGTGCCGAGCACATCGTCAGTCAGTGGCATTCCACAACTCTGACAGAATTTCATTTCTTTTTCCATATTATTCACTTTTCCTATTATAGTTATCAACAAACGATCCTATTTCTATGAGGTTCCCGTCAGGATCGACAACGTAGCAAGTGCGCTGTCTCCAAGGTTCTGTTGTTGGTGGAAGCACGGACTTCGCACCATGGTTTAAGGCGTTCTGATACTCCTTGTCAACATCAGCGAAGGTTGGCACATCGAGGCTCAACTCCATTGTGCCATTAATGCCCTCAGGATACAGGAATTTCTTGGAGACCATTTGCTCAAAGGCATCTCGAGGGAAGAGTATGATTCTATTGTCGCCGAGGAACATCTCTACGTTCGGCTGTATGCCATCCCATGATGTGGTAAAGCCAAAAGCCTTCGTGTAAAAATCCACGGTAGCCTTATTGTCTGTGGTGAAGAGTCCAACGGTGTTGAACTTGAAACGAGGCTGTGGAGAGAATGACTTGACTTTGCTGCGAATCAAGTGTCCTTCCTGGATAGCTGCGAAGAGGGCGAAACATGCAATCACCCACGCAACAGGAATGAAGTATGACCGTCCGATAGTCATTACGCCGATGAAGAGCAAGAAGCCTGTCAATTTGTTGGCCTTGGTGTGCATGTATTCAATCCTGTGTATTACTACATACGAGCTGATAGCATTAACTGTTTTCACCATTGCGATAAGCCCTATCATCATCCACAGCGCATCAGGCAGCTTCAACAACGGGAACAACTTATATCCTACAGCCAAGACAAACACAAAGTCTGCCAAGCTATCCAATCTGGCACCAATTTTACTCTCCACCCCCCATCGCCTTGCCAGAAAGCCGTCGAGCATATCCGTCGTACCAGCTATCACGTAGAGCACCCAGAAGGGCATAGCCATTGCATCCACCAAGAGTAAAGGCAGACACAATGCGATTCGTGATGCTGACAGGATATTTGGAATATGCTTCATTATTTATAATTCAAGTATTTCCATTTCTTTCCCCGTCCATTCTTCCCCATCTATCAGATAGGATTCAGTACCTATAACCTTAAAGCCAACGGACTCATAGCAATGAAAGGCTGATGGGTTATTGTCGAATACGCCAAGCGTCATCTTTTTAGCTCCAAATACATTCTTTGCTTTCTGGATGGCCAGTTGAAGCATCTGTTTGCCATAGCCTTTGCCTCGCAGATTGTCATCAACGATGACGAACCCTAAACGAATGACAGTATTCGAAGAATCAGGATAGCGAAGCATGATATGACCTACAACTTTACCATCATCGTCGATAGCAGTAAAGGGGAAGATAACGTCTGATTCATATTGCGCTAGCATATCCTCTGGCTTTGGTGGAAACGCAGGATATCTGTCTGCACTCCACTTCCGAAATGCTGATAAATCCTTTATCCATGAGAGGATAACCGGAGCATCATCGATTGTAAACGGTCTTAATATCATATTATTCGTTCAAATACTCCATGATACCTTTACGATACAACTCTGCAGGGTCTTTGATGCCTGTTGCATAGAGACGGTCAAAAATCTGGCAAAAAGTCTTCACGTTGGCATTGCCGAAGTTCTTGGACGAGCCAAGCGGCAGAGCCGAGCGGCGGTAATCCTCTGTTGATTTCTCAAACAGATTTTTAACTTCGTAAGCCTGCTTGTTTTTTATCTGCGAAGCAATGAAAGCCTTCAACTTGTTGTTGAACATCTCAGGCTGTTCCATGTGAATGAAGTGTCCGCAAGTGGTCAGTTCCGTATAGTCGAGGTGAGGGTAGAGGTGCAGCATCTTCTGCTTATTGTCAGGATCAAGACCGCTGTTCTGCGTACAGATGACCATTACTGGCTGAGTAATCTGGCGATTCGACCACCATCTCTTTTCAATAAGATGTTGCATTGTGCTCGAAGCCACATATTGGGGTGTTTCGGGCATCACAGACATGGCATAGTCGTTTATCTCCTGAGGAGTCTCCTTACCAGCCAATGACGATACAAAGCCAGTAATCACCTCACGACAATTATCACCATCGAAGGCATGGCCAAACTGATTGACTGCCTCTACATACTCTGGCGTCTCTGTGCCATCGTAGAAACAATAAACACCGTCAACGTCCACCAAAGCGCCTCTGTGCCCAGTTACCACCAGCGTCTGACGACATACGGGCGTTCCAAGACTATGGCCTACAAAGACGGCATCCTTGATACCATTCGCATTCAGCACTTTATCAATGGCATGGACAAAGAAATCAAGCGTGTATTCCACATGAGGCTTATCGCTCTGTCCGTAGCCAGGCAGGTCGATGAATACAAGTTGCAGGTCTTTGATATCACGGAAGGCCTCGAACTGCTTCTCCCACGTGTTCATGTCACACCCAAAGCCGTGAACGAAACAGATGGTCTTTGCCTCAGAGTCAGCCAACTCATTCCATAATTTATAATGTACGCGAATGCTATCGTAGATAGTCACGTATTCAGACTTCAGTTCGCTGAGTGTCTGAGGATGACTGCCACAGTTAATTAGCAACAGTGCGATTAACAAATATAATACTGTTCTTTTCATACTACTTCATTATCAATTTCATAACTTTTACAGGGCAGTCTGAGCCCACTTCCAGGTTGGGACATAATGTTTCCTCGCCGGTATCCACGAATCCACACTTCTCCATCACGCGACCAGAAGCCGGATTTGAAGGAAAGTAATCACCCCAGAGTGTAGTGAATTCCTTTTCCTTAAAACAATAGTCGATGACCATCTGAAGTGCTTCAGTACAGATGCCTTTGCCCCAATACGGACGGGCTATCCAATAACCCACCTCTGCATGATCTTCTGCAATCTTCAGGTTGGATGCGGATGCCGGAAGGTAGCCTGCACAACCAATGGCCTTTCCTGACTCTTTCCATATCACAGCCCACATCCCTTCTGCGTTGAAGACAGTTCGAATAATCTCTAGACTTTCTTCCACAGACTTATGTGGTGGCCATCCGGCGCGAGGCCCTACTTCCGGGTCACTGGCGTATTTATACAACGTCTCGGCATCGTTATCCAGCCAAGGGCGTAATAGAATTCTTTTTGTTTCCATCTTTATATTATTTGACGCTTGCAAAGGTACGAATAGTTGCGATATTTACAAAAAATCTGGGATAAACTGCGCAAAATTGTGATGAGTGGCGATAGTTTTATAATATGTATAGGGCGATAGCTGCACAGGCTTCGGCATCGGCCAAGGCATGGTGATGGTTCTGCAGCTCGTACCCGCAGGCAGCGGCTACGGTATGCAGTTGGTGATTAGGCAGCGAATGGCCGAACTGCCGACGAGAAGCAGTCAAAGTATCGTAGAAACGGTAATCAGGATAGTCCATCTGGTACACCTTGAATACGGCTTTCAGGCAGCCTTCATCGAAACGGGCATTATGAGCCACGAATGGGATGGTGGCAATCTGGTATCTCACATCATCAAGCTCTAGATCAGAAAAATATACCTCTACAATTCGTTTCTCCAGCTGCTGCCATACTGTGGAAAACACTGGTGCATCCTCTGTGTCGTCTTGTGAAATACCATGCACACGCTGGCACCAATAGTTATAGTAGTTCGGCTCAGGTTGAATCAGACTGTAGAACGAATCAACTATCTGCCCGTCACGTACCATGACCACTCCGACGGAGCAGACACTGGACAGTTCCTGGTTGGCCGTCTCAAAATCGATGGCGATGAAATCTCTAAGCATACTGCTTTATTTCGCTCTTTTTGCATTGTATAAACTTAAACTTTGTTGCAAAATTAGTGATTTTTGGAGATTTCTTTGTATATTTGTGCCAAGTTTTAACAAAAGTTGAATCTCGTCACGACTCGACCAATCATGCAAACATGTTCTTGGACGAGCCAAGCGGCAGAGCCGAGCGGGTCCTCGCTGCTCCGAGAATTGAGAATTATTAGGATATGGATACCATTCAACATAATTATTATAGATCATACGCTGGCGCGAATTGGCGATGCTGCGTTTGCTGATTATCTCTGCCATGCCTACTGCTATGGTGGGTTTTGTACTTTTGAGCATCACGGACATATGTTTCGGTTCGAGGCGGGTGACTGCATGATTATTCCCCGCAGGGGTGACCTGGTGAAGAACCTGAAGGAGAGTGGGGATTTCAAGGTGGATGTGATTTACGTGACGCAGCAGTTTATCGAACTCTCTACGCCACAGAGTAATTATGGTATGCGTGGGCAGCTCTCATTGTTTCAGAATCCCATTATGAGACTCACCCCTGAACAACAGGTGGTTTGTAAGGATAACTTCGATGCCGTGATACGGCGACTGGCACAGACCCACCATCGTTTCCGTCATGATGCGCTGATGAATGCCATCGAGTGCATGATTATCGATTTCTTCGACTTCCATGCCCAACTGTATGGAACCGATAAGATCAGTAGTCAACAGCACCTGTTGATGGAACAGTTCATCGAAATGCTGGAACGTGGTGACTTCCGCAAGAACCGCGACATCAGCTATTATGCCGATCAGCTCTGTGTTACAACGAAATATCTCTCAGAGGTGTCGAAGAAGGTCAGCGGATTGCCCGCAGCATTCTGGATTACCCGTTATGCCTCGCTTGACATCAGCCGTCTGTTGCGCAACCGCAACCTGTCGTTTACAGACATCAGCAATATGTTCGGTTTCTCGTCGCTTTCGCATTTCAGCCGCTATGTGCAGACCAATCTGGGTGCAAAACCGAGTGATTTTAGGGAGTGAAAAGTACGATTCGGAAAATTTGGTAAAATCCCCCGCAAATTGTGTAACAATAGTTTCGGGGAATTGTCGTACCTTTGCAGTCGAAAACTTATTTAAAACGATTAGAACAATGGATTTCAGAATGCAAGACCGCATGGAGTTGAAGGCATTAGTAGACTTCTACGCAACAGAGAGTGACAAGAACAATCAGGACTGCTACGTTGAGATTTTCCGTCCCGACATCAAGTTGAACGTCTATTTCGGCGGCAAGCTTGGTATGACTGCTACCGACGTACAGGACATGATTCGCCAGTACAAGGCATTCGGTGCTGCCAAGGTATCGTTTCACATGAATGGCCAGCAGAATGTTGATTTCGTTGACGAGACCCACGCCACAGGAACCTGCTATGCCCTGGCTACGTTGGTGACTGAGGAGGAGGGTAGGGACAAGCTGACCGTTCACGCCGTGCGCTATTTCGATAAATACGTGAAGATTGACGGTCGCTGGTGGATTGCCGAGCGCGAGCAGTATTTCGAGTGGAGCGCATTCCCTCAGATGGCATAAAAACAACTACCACTATGGCAAAGAAAGTATTGATTGCGTATTACTCTCGTCGCGGAGAGAACTATGTGAACGGAAGTATCAAGAACCTGAAGTTAGGTAACACAGAGGTTGTGGCAGGCAAGATCAAGGCCCTGCTGCCCGAGGCCGATGTGTTCCAGATTGACACCACCTACGAATATTCGAAGGACTACATGACCTGCATCGAGGAAGCCAAGAAGGAACTGCACGACCAGGTGCGCCCAGAGGTGAAGAACCCATTGGAGAGTATCGATGAGTACGACACCATCATCCTGGGCTATCCCAACTGGTGGGGCACGATGCCGATGGTGTGCTACACGTTCCTGGAGTCGTATGACTTCACGGGCAAGACTATCATCCCATTCTGCACCAACGAGGGCAGCGGCATGGGTTCAAGTGTCCGCTTCATCAAGAAGCTCTGTCCTACGGCCAACGTCGAGGATGGAACCCCCATCCACGGTGCCGAGGCTGCCAATGCCGACCGTGAGGCAAGAGAGATAGCATCATTAGCAATGTAAAAACGAACAAGCTACTAAGCGATATGGAAACCTTAAGATTATCAAATGGAGTGGAAATGCCCTTGCTGGGCTATGGAGTCTTTCAAGTATCACCTGAAGAGTGCGAACGTTGCGTAAGCGATGCACTGAGCGTTGGCTACCATCTTATCGACACGGCGCAGGCCTATTTCAATGAAGAAGGTGTAGGCAATGCCTGGCGCAAGAGCGGACTGAAGCGCGAAGATCTGTTCCTCGTGACGAAGGTGTGGATAAGCAATAATGGCGAAGAAAAAGCCGCCAAGAGCATCGACGAGAGCCTGAAGAAACTACAGACGGAGTACATCGACCTACTGCTCATTCATCAGGCCTACGGCGACGTGTTCGGCACGTGGAGGGCTATGGAGAAAGCCTATCGTGCTGGTAAGATTCGTGCCATTGGTGTGTCGAACTTTCAGGCAGCCCGATTCTTCGACTTTGCTCACTATGTGGAGTTGAAGCCGATGGTGAACCAGTTGCAGTGCAATGTAATGGTTCAGCAGACGGGCATCGAGCCGATTCTGGCTGAGACCGACACGAAGATGATGGCTTGGGGCCCGCTCGGTGGACAGGGCGTTGACGGCATCGTGAAGAGCGAAATGCTTGCCAACATCGGCGCAAAGTACGGTAAAAGTGCCGCACAGGTAGCTCTCCGCTGGTTCACCCAGCGTGGTATCGTGGCTATCCCCAAGTCGAGCCACAAGGAGCGCATGGCTCAAAACTACGATATCTTCGACTTCTCCCTGACAGCTGAAGAGATGGCGCAGATTGCCACCATGAACCAATACGACACGGGCAACGTTAATTTCAGCGACCCGCAGTTTGTGAAGTATTTAATTGAGACTTATGGTTAAGGTCAACGAAGTCAAATTTATGGATAAAAACAATATGGTTATGAAAACAGTGAAGTATATCCTGGCATCGGCTCTGTGTATGCTGGTGTCAACCGCATGCAGCGGAAAAAAAAAGAGTGAAGCAAATGTGAATGAGTCTGCATCAAATGAAGCTCAGGCCGAGGCCGTGAAGAAGAATGGGAAGACGCTTGTTGTATTCTTCTCGCATGCTGGCGACAACTACAGCGTGGGAAATATCAAGGTGGGTAACACGAAGATTGTGGCTGACTATATCAGCGAGATCATTGGTGCCGACCAGTTCGAGATTGTTACGCACAAGTACGACGGCATGGCGTACAAGCCCTTGTGCGACCTCGCCAAGGAGGAACAGAAGAATGGCGAATTGCCTCCGTTCGAGGGTGCGGTAGAGAATATCGACCAGTACGACACCGTCTTCATTGGTGGCCCCGTCTGGTGGGGAACCTATCCGCAGGTGATGTTCACATTCTTCTCGAAGTATGACCTGAACGGAAAGACCATTATTCCCTTCACCACACACGAAGGCTCAGGCCTTGGCAGTTGTGTGAATGACGTGAGGAAGGCTTACCCCAATGCAACCGTCACAGGCGAGTTCTCCATCTACGGTCACGATGTGCGTGAGGGTAAGAGCAAGGTTGAAAAGTGGCTTAAAAAGATTGGATTCTAAGATGGCAAAGAAGGTATCAGTATTGGTAGGTGCTGGCAGTATTGGTCAGGCCATTATCCGAAGAGTGTCGGCAGGAAAGCATGTCGTATTGGCCGACTACAGCTTGGAGAATGCCGAACGTGCCGCCAAGACGTTGGATGATGCAGGCTTTGAGTGTTCTACCATCAAGTGCGACCTTGGAAGCAAGGAGGACATCCTGAAGTTGGTGGAGTTTACTACCAGCAAGGGCGAGGTGACGAACGTGGTGAATGCCGCCGGTGTGTCACCCTCGCAGGCTCCCGTGGCAGAGATACTTCGCGTGGATCTCTATGGCACGAGTGTGCTGCTGGAGGAGTTCGGCAAGGTGATTGCCGAGGGCGGAAGCGGCGTGATTATCTCTTCGCAGAGCGGTCGTCGTCTGCCTGCATTACCACAGGAACAGAATGAGGCTCTGGCCACGACGCCCGTAGATGAACTGTTGGAACTGCCGTTCCTGAAGGCCATCGACGATACGCTGAAAGCCTATCAGTACTCGAAGCGCTGCAACGTGTTGAGAGTGATGTACGAGGCCACGCGCTGGGGCCGTCGCGATGCTACCATCAACAGCATCAGTCCAGGTATCATCATCACACCGCTGGCCCACGACGAACTGCACGGCCCTCGCAAGGACGGCTATCTGAAGATGATTGAGGGTATGCCCGCCCGTCGAGCCGGAACTCCTGATGAGGTGGGCGACCTGGCCGAGTTCCTCATGTCATCCCGTGGTCGCTTCATCAGCGGTGCCGACCTCCTCATCGATGGTGGCTGCACCGCCAGCTATTGGTATGGAGATTTACAATATCTCAAGGCTACACACTAATATTATATAAGGTATGAAGAAGTTCTTGACAATGACACTTGGCCTTTGTGCCTTTATCGTGGCCCTGGCCTGCGGCAGCAACGACACAGAGGTTGACGGCACGACGGGAGCCACAGAACAGACAGGTGGCGATGGCGAAGGAACAGCAAAGGGAAAGATGCTCGTTGTCTATTTCTCACGGGCAGATGAAAACTGGCAGGTGGGATATGTTGAGCGAGGCAACACTGCTATCATGGTGGACTACATCAATGAGTTCTTTGACGAGCAAAGCGGCAAAGCCGAGCGGGCCGATGTCGATGTGTTTGAGATTGTGCCAGAAGTGACCTATCCTGCAGCCTACGATGAATGCATCGCCTACGTGAACAATATTGAGATTCCGCAGAATCTACGTCCCAAGTACAAGAATGATATCACGAACATTGCCGCTGACTACGAGACCATCTTTATCGGTGGCCCTATCTGGTGGGGACAGCCTCCGATGATCATCCGCACTTTCCTCGAAGCCCACCCGGAGATGAAGGACAAGACGCTGATACCTTTCGGTACACACGGAGGCAGCGGCGTGGGCAGTTACACAACGCTCCTGAAGGAGTATTTCCCCAATGCCACCATCCTCGAATCGCTCGGTATCAGCGGAGCAAGCATTCGTGACACTTCATCGAAAGGAACAGTTGAAAGCTGGCTGAAACGGCTTGGCGTTGACAAGCAGTCAACAGGTGTGAAGTCAGCAAAGACTCGCACGACCAACAGCGGCAGAAAGTATGATCTTAACGGTCAGCCTACCAATGGCCACAGCGGTATATATATCCAAGACCACAAAAAATACGTGAGCAGATGAGTAAGGTATTACTGATAAACGGAAGTCCACATGCCAAGGGTTGTACAGCTACAGCCCTTGGCGTGGTGGCAGATACGCTGGAACAGAACGGCATTGAGACTGAAATCATCCATGTGGGTCATAAGGACATTCGCGGGTGTATCTCCTGCTATAAGTGCCGAGAGTTGGGCAAGTGTGTCTTTGACAAGGACATGGTGAATGAAGTGGCCGAGAAGTTCAAGGAGGCCGATGGCATCGTCATAGGCTCGCCTGTGTATTTCGGAGCCGTCAGCGGCACGATGACCAGTTTCCTGAACCGCCTGTTCTATTCACTGCCAGCGGAAGTCAAGCGCATGAAGGTGGGAGCTGCTGTTGTATCGGCTCGTCGTGCAGGCACCACAGCCACTTTTGACCAGCTCAATAAATATTTTCTCCACGGAGAGATGCCTATTGCTTCCAGCCGTTACTGGAACATGGTGCATGGTAACAACGCAGAAGAAGTAATGAAAGATGAAGAAGGACTACAGACTATGCGCGTTCTTGGTCGCAACATGGCTTTTCTTATCCGCGCCATTGCCCGTGAACGCGAGGCAGCCGGACTGCCAGATCCAGAACCTACACGTATCGCAACGAACTTTATCAGATAAAAGTCGCGTCTCTCAGAGCGCAACTTTTCCAAAGAATAAAAAGATGGATGATAAGCAACAGATAGAAACCCTCTACAAGCAGATGTATCGGGCGATGATAGCCAAGGACATCGAGACGCTTGGCTCTTTACTTGACGAGAACGCCGTGCTGATCCACATGACGGGCACTCGTCAGCCAAAGCGCGACTACCTGCGTGCCATCAAAGACGGTACGTTGAACTACTATTCCGTTGAGGATGACGAAATCATCATCGATGTTAATGGTGATAAGGCGACAATGACTGGTCGTAGTCGTGTGAATGCCGCCGTCTATGGTGGTGGCCGTCACACATGGCGACTCCAGATCAAGTCAACGCTCATTAAGAAAGATGGCCGCTGGCTGTTTGTTGAACAGCGAGCTTCGACATATTAAAAGATAACATAGAAATCAGGATTGGGACATAATTACCGCTGAGCGGAAGCTGCACTAGAACAGGGAAGATAAGCACTAAGTTTGTCTTCCCTAATGATTTTTGGATCTGATTTTCTGAGATGCAAGTCTTTCGTCACCATTGGCAAGATAGATGATGCCGCAGTAGGTAAAGCCATGCTTCTCGATGTTGTGTTGCGTGATTTGGTTGTCGCGATGGGTATCAATGCGGATGTTGTTATCATGGGCAAAGCTGAAGTCCATGATACTGCTGAAGATACCATGTGCATCAGGCAGACTGGCAATGCGATGAACAACATGATAGGGCTTCTCGTCGTCCAGCCAATTGCCATCATAGATCTTTGAATATGTGGTTTCAGGTGAGGGCAGAAAAGCGAAATAGGCAACGAGTTTATTTGCTTCTTCAATGACGAAGCCACCGTTCTTTTCAATGTCTGCAGAAATGACAGCCTCAGATGGGTAGCCATGTCCCCACTGGTGCATATTGCCTGATTGCCGCATAATCATCTTTGCAGCATCTATGACTTGCATAATAGCAGACATGTCTGTTGGCTTTGCTTCTCTGATAATTCTACTCATGTCCAAAATTCCTTTTCTCCTGTTTCTTCCAATTCGCCCAGACATTTAGGGCAGGTTCTACCATCCCAAATACGGATGTTATCGCTGCCACATTGCAAACATAGACGGCCCACCTCGCTTCTGTAGGATGGAGCCACGTCAGCAATAATACCACCAACCACTATGTTCTGGATGGTTTTGCAGTCAGGGCAGGACATTGGTGTAATCTGCTGACGGAATAAACCACGCCCCTCATACACCTCAGTCTCATAACCACAAGCCTTACAGCGATATTTCAGTTTCCAAGACATCTTATATATACTTATGTCGAACAGCCTTTTGGAGTTTGGATGCTACAAGTTGATAGGACTCTTTTATCCATTCCATGACCTGCGTATCTTCCAATTGATTGTAATATACGTCGCTCCAGTGTTTCTTATTCCAATGATAGGCTGGAGTCACTGCCGAGAACTGTGTCCGAAGCTCATCATTTCTGTCAGGAGATAATTTTAAGGCAAGTCTTGGTTCAGAATCTTTTATGTCATATTCGTTACCGCCTAATGATAGACACATGAAGATTTTCCCTTCCAGACGAAAGGTAATATTGTCATCGCCAAATGGCTGGTCTTCAGTTACGCCATAGAGTGACAGCGCGTATTCTCGTACTTGTTCAATGTTCATACTTCGTATCTCTTTGCCAGTTTTGATATGTCTTTTGTCTCGATTGCCGTTTAACGTTGCCATCAATATGAATGAAAAGGCGTTATGTTTCATATACAAATTCGTGAAATACCTAAATTCACTTAAAACTATCGGCAAAGATAGTAATAATCAGAGAATTATCGTTATATTTGCACCAAGAATTAGCATTGTTTATCAAGTTACCCCCAAAAACAGACATGACATGAAGATGAAAAAGACTATTTTGGCCGCTCTTATGCTGATGGCACTGACGGCATGTAACGAGAAAAAGGAATCGTCAAAGGATGTAGTTTCTTTCGACGAAGTACTGACAACACGCAGAAGCGTCCGCAGCTACGATGCCTCGAAGAAGATCTCTGAGGCTGAGATCCGCGAACTTCTGACGGCTACACAAGAGGCTCCGTCGTGGGCCAATCAGCAACCTACCAAGTATTATGTGGCTATCAGCGAGGAGAAACTGGCCGCCGTTCAGAATCTGGTGGGGGGCAACAAGGAGCGAATCAAGGATGCCCCAGTCTTGATAGTCTCAACGTTCGAGAGAGGCAAGTCGGGCTTCTTCCAAGGGAACCAGACCAACGAAGTGGGCGATGGATGGGGCGCTTATGACAATGGCCTGAGTAACTGCTACATGATATTAAAGGCTCGCGCTATGGGCTTCGACACGCTTATTATGGGTATGCGTGACGCTGACGGATTACGACTGCTCTTCGACATTCCTGAAAGCGAGACGATAATGGCGGTTATCTCTCTTGGCTATAGGTCCGGAGAACCTAATCGCCCTGAGAGAAGACCATTGGACGACATTGTAAAATTCTTCTGATAAACAAAAGATAGGATTATGATTAGTCTTAACAATGGTATGGAAATTCCGCAGATAGGCGTCGAAACATTTATAAACGGTATGAAAGCTTACATTTTTCTTGCAGCAGTGCTGCTTAGTCTGATGCCTTATAAGGCGGATGCACAGGGAACAGGAATCAATAGTCGTGACCTTCGCGGCGAAGTGGTTTATCAGGATGATGAAGTGGTGTTCCGCCAGATTGACGAGCACACATGGATAGGGAACGGACATAGAGTTTATAACGAGTCCCTTTACCTTGTTGAGGGCAATGATCGTGCAATTCTGATTGATGCAGGAACACGCATACCTGATCTGGACAAGATCGTAGCAAAGATCACTTCCAAACCTGTCACCATGATGCTAACTCATGCCCATGGCGACCATGTGGGTGGAGTAGGTCCTTTCCCTGAGGTTTATCTGAATGCGGGTGACATGCCTATCGTTCCGAATAATATGCGTAACTACAAGGGACAGATTAGGTATCTTTACGACGGAGAAGTGATTGATCTTGGTGGACGTGAGATTGAGGTTATCTTTACTCCCGGTCATACAGCTGGAAGCGCTACGTTCTTCGACAAGGTCAAACATTATGGATTCAGTGGTGATGCTTTCGGATCGACCAACCTGCTGGTATTCACCAACCTTTCGACAGAAATGTACACAGCCGAAAGGATTGAGTCCTATATGAAGAAGAATGATATCCGTTTTCTCTTTCCAGGCCATTACAGCGGTGACAATCTGGAGACGCTCCAGCGTGTTATCGATATCAAGAACATGTGCCGTGAGATACTGGACGGTGAACGAAAGCCGACGATCAGCAATGGTAACAACGGAGGCAATGACATGATGGTTGACGACAAAGGTGTTCGTATCAACTTCAGTAGCCGGTTCGGAATGAAATAAATGAAATTAATTTGGATTTTCGCTCGCTTATTCGTATCTTTGCACCCGTGAATGAACTATAGACCAAATAGATATGAGAAAAAGCATTTTGATGATTGCCGCGGTGATGCTTATGGCATGCGGAGGCAAGAAGGCTCAGACGGAACGGACCGACGTTGTCATCGCCGACTCGACGGTGGTGGATTCTGCAGCCGTTGTTGTAGAGAAGCCCTATGACTTTGAAGCCATTGCCAAAGCTATTGAGGGCTGTGAGTATTTGGAGAATTTCAGTCATGGCGTGGCAAGGGTTAAGAAGGATGGTCAGAACTTTTATATTGACCTTCAGGGCTACATCGTGGAGAAACCACAGGTGGAGGAGGATTCAAGCGAACTAAGATGTGACCATAAGGATGGAAAGTATGGTTTCAAAGATAGTAAGGGTAATGTGGTCATTCCGCATCAGTTCCATTTTGCCCATGACTTCAGCGACGGCATGGCCATTGTCGTAAATGAGATAGGAGAGGTGGGCTATATCAACACAAAAGGCGAACTGGCTATTCCTTATCAGTATGACACGATGGCTGAGAGTGATGGCAACAATTTTCATGAAGGTCTTTGTGCCGTTGTTGTCGATGGTTCGCATGAGTGGGTCAGCTATATCGACAAGACAGGTAAGCTGGCTTTTGAAGGCGTTTTCAGTTATGGTGGCGATTTCAGCGAGGGTCTGGCTGCCGTCAAGACGACAGGTGAAGATGCTCGAAGCGGCTATATAGACCATAGCGGAAAGATGGTTATTGAACTGCCTGATGGCTGGTGGGGACGCAAGTTTACTGATGGCGTAGCCCAGACACAAAAGATCGACTCCTGCTATATCATCGATAAGACAGGCAAGCGTCTTTTCAAGGTGAATAATGAAATCACCTACACGGGCGACGACATCAGATACTCAGAAGGTTTGGCGGCAGTCTATGGTAAGGGTAAATACGAGAAGAAGCGCGGCTTTATGGACAAGACAGGCCGCATCACCTTCTGCCATGAGTAATAAAAACATTGATGAATATATGAAGAAATTTATATTGTTTATATCTCTGATGACACTCTGTACGTTGCTCATAACAGCCTGCGGTGGTAAGAAGGTACAGGGTGAAAGCGTTAATCCCGACTCTGTCAACATAACCAATGAGCGCCAGCAGTACCGTTTCGTACATCAGTTTATCAAGACCAATAACGAAGAGTATGATAGTATCGTTGTAAAAGGATATAAAGACAGTGAAGTTGTTTTCGAATGTCGCCATCAGTTGATAGACTATGTGAGTGAAGAAAATGCAGTGCGTATGGGATGGATAAACGATACAACGGACATCAACTTCGACGGCATCCCTGACCTGCAGGTTTTCCGTGGGTACTATACAAGAGGACAGGTTGCAGAATTGTATGCAGCTTATGTCTGGACTCAACAGAAAAGGTTTGAAGAGGTGAAAAAGTGGGAAGAACTATACAATCCACAGATTCATCCGGAGAACAGGACTGTCACAGAAAACTATCGCAGCGATCTCAATATACGCACTTTCAAGACCTATAAGTGGACTGAAGACAACCAGCTTGAACTTATCAGCACTAAAAAAGGCACATTTTTTGGTGACGATCCTCGGGAACAAGAAATGGTTGCCGTCATGACTTTCGTGGAGGATTTTTACAACGAATGGGACAAGAGAGATCTGCTTGACTATAACTTTGTCAAACAGTACATTACCCCCAAACTCCTGAAGTATTTGGCCGATGCGTACGACTACGAATGCGAAGGAGAATGCCTGGCTACTTGGAAGTTCTTCTACGATGGTGGTGGCGATGTAGGTGAGTCGAAGTCATACGCGTTCACGCCTCGCGACGAGCGTCATGTCCTTGTTGAGCACAAGTATGAGAACTACGAATATGACGTTCTTCTCACGGTTGTAAAGGATGGAGAGACCTTCAAAATCGACAGCCTTCTGCAAGTTCGATCTGAGTATTTGAATTGAATCAAGAGATAGATACCCCAAGAGATTGCACCCAATATACCTATATGAAGAAATTTAATCCAGTTTTCTTAATGTGCTGTATGGCACTGGCGTTGAATGCCCAGACCCTTACACCTTGTGGGCCTGTGCCAACCGAGAATCAGTTGCGATGGCAAGAAATGGAGATGTATGCCTTCATCCACTACTCGCTGAACACTTACACCGATCAGGAATGGGGCTTTGGTAACGAAGACCCAAAATTGTTTAACCCCAGCAACCTTGACTGTCGCTAGTGGGCACGTGTCTGCAAACAGGCAGGCATGAAGGGCATCATCTTCACGGCTAAGCACCACTGCGGATTCTGCATGTGGCCTTCGAAATATACGGAATACTCCGTAAAGAACTCGTCGTGGAAGAACGGAAAGGGCGACGTGGTGCGCGAACTGGCGGAAGCCTGCAAGGAGGAAGGCCTGGAATATGCCGTCTATCTGTCGCCATGGGACAGAAATCATCCTGAATATGGCAAGCCTGAGTACGTTACCTACTTCCGCAATCAGTTGCGCGAATTGCTGACAGAGTATGGCGACATGTTTGAGGTATGGTTCGATGGTGCCAACGGTGGTGACGGCTGGTATGGTGGTGCAAACGAGATTCGCAAGATAGACCGCACGACCTACTATGAATGGCCTGAAACCTATCGCATGATTCGTGAGCTTCAACCCAAATGCCTGATATGGAATGACGGTAGCAATCGCGGTGATTTGCGCTGGGTGGGCACTGAGGCAGGTAACATCGGTGAGACAAACTGGAGCCTGCTGAACGACAAAGGCGACGTGCCTTATGAGCAACTGCACTATGGACTGGAGAACGGCAACGTTTGGTGTCCTGGCGAGACCAATACCAGCATTCGTCCAGGGTGGTTCTACCACGAGACGGAGAATGAGAACGTGAAGAGCCTCTCGAAACTGATGGATACCTATTATAAGTCGGTGGGTCGCAACTCCACATTGTTACTAAATTTCCCCATTGCTCCCAACGGGCGAATCCATCCTACAGACTCGCTGCGAGGCATCGCCTTCAACAAGATGATTCATGAGGTGTTCAAGACCGACTTAGCGAAGGAGGCCAAGGTGATGAAGCAAGGAAAGGAAGCCATCATCAACTTTAAAAAGCCTACAACGTTCAACCGATTCGTGGCAGAGGAGGATATCCGCTACGGACAGCGCGTGAAGAAATTTTCATTAGAGGCTGAAGTCGATGGCCAGTGGGAACCGCTAAAGGATATGCTTGTGGATCATGGCGATGGCTTGACCACCATTGGCCATCGACGTATCATCTGCTTTCCTAATGTGACGGCTACACGTTTGCGCTTCACTATCACAGACGCAAAGTGCGAACCGATTATCAAGAGAACAGCAGTCTATCTGGCTCCAGACATCACGCAGGACACGCCCGATGCCGGCGAGAAGCATGCTTCGGACTACTACATCTTCTTTGGTGCCGACAAGGTGATGTTCATAACCCTCAACGAGGAGGCGAACGTCACCGGATTCCGTTATCTGCCGCCGCAAGATTCGAAGGAAGGGCTCATCACCCACTACCGCATCTCTGCCACTACCGACTGGAAAACGTGGGAGACGTTGGGCGAAGGAGAGTTCTCGAATATCGTCAACAACCCTATTTGGCAGACCGTGAGCTGTAAGCCCACCCGCGCCAAAGTCATCCGTGTGGATGGTCTCCGTTTGGCACAAGGCGAACGTATGGGATATAGCGATGTGGAAGTGTTGACAACTCCTTTGGCTGTGCTTGGACTGAATACGGCATGTGGCCAACAGAACTTTGACAATACCGACGTTCAAGGTTTTGCGGAACTGGTTGCTGATACCAATGTGGTAGTGCTTGACGTGAGAACTGCTGCTGAATTTGCCGAAGGACATCTCGAAAGGGCTATCAACATTGACTATCATCAGAGCGACTTCGTTGAGAAAGCCACGTCGACTCTGCCCCTTGACAAGAAGATTGCCGTCTATTGCCGAAGCGGAAGACGTTCAGCTGGTGCTGCAGGCAAACTGGGTGAAGATGGTTACAAACTAGTGAACCTGAAAGGTGGCATCATTGCCTGGAAAGAGGCCAATATGCCTGTAACTACCAAATAATTTACGTGGCAGGAAAGACCTCGAGAATTGCCCAGGTCTGAAAGAACTCTTAGGTTTTAATTAAAAAATGTATTCATATGAAGAGATTATTTATTGCGTCGATGATGCTATGTGCGTTGCTCATCACAGCGTGCGGGGGCAAGAAGGCACAGACGGAAAGTATTGACGTCGCTGATAATGACTCAACGGCTATATTGGCACAGGAAGAAATGATTGGCCTTATCAAGGAACTGTATGCCGCTGAGGCTAAGCACGAAGTCGGTATAGATCAGCTTTACGCCTGTCATACATGGCGGAAGATGGTGGCTGCTGTTAATGAGAAGGACTCACATGTGGCTGAAATCGGTTTCTTCAACGATGACTATTGGACGCAGATGCAGGACTGCAACCCTGAAGACTTGGAGGCTCGCGACATCAAGTTTGAGCAGCTGGACGTTGAGAAGGGTAGGGCAACGGTCAGCTTCCTCCTCCATAGTTCTGTTCAGAATGTTCGCCAGAAGTTCGAATTCTGCCATGAAGATGGTATTTGGCGTGTACACAACATCATCAGGTTCAAGGATGTCGATGGCAAAGAGGAGGAATCCAACCTGATGGAAGGTATGCAAAGCTATCTTGATGAGCCGCTGGAGGAAGTTCAAGAACTGACTTTCGCCAATATGGCAGGTATCTATGATGACGAAAAGCAGGAGAGCCGATTCTGTCTGAACGAAGACGGCACGGCCACCTGGGTCATGATCGGCAGCCTGAACTATACGGAGTACACTTATACCATCAATGGCAACACCATCTGTCTGAAACCTAAGGGCGTAGAATCAGAGGATGACTGCTATGATTATGACGAGAACACCCGTACGCTGAAAAACGAGCAGGGTGCCGTCTATTATCGCCAGGTTGCTGAATAATTAAGTGAAGATCACACAGGAAGATATTATTATGAAACATTTCGTATTATTCTGTATGCAGCTTGTGTCAACGACGTTGTCGGCACAGACACAGTATTTGTTGCCTACTGGTGACAGTTCGATGGATGATATGGAAAGACCTCTCATCGAGGTCTATCTGCCTAAGCCAGAACTGGCTAATGGCTGTGCGATCGTATTATGTCCTGGCGGGGCCATGAGGTGGCTGTCGTGGGAGAGTGATGTCGTCAAGATGGCCGCATTCTTGAATGAGCATGGCATTGCCGCAATTGGTCTGCGCTATCATCTGAACAAGAAAGAAATGCCACGGGACATGAAGATGCCACCGTTGGTGGATGTGACGCATCCTGACAACTTCCCTCAGGCAGATGCCAATCCTATGCACTTTGCCTATGGCGATTCCATTATCCGTCTGGCTATAGAAGATGCCCAAGCTGCCATCAAGATGGTAAGGGAACATGCTGACGAGTGGCGTATCAGTAAGGATAAGATAGGATTCCTTGGCTTTTCAGCAGGTGGCGGAGTTGCTATTGCTGCTACGATGTCGGCGGAGACAGCTGAGCGTCCAGACTTCCTCTGCACCAACTTTGGCCCATCGCTGATTCCTGTCACCGTACCTGCTGACGCACCACCTTTGCTGATTATGACACGTGTGGATCATCCTAATGTAGCCGCAGGTCTTGTAGCTTTGTTCATGGAGTGGAAGAAGGCTGGAGCCAACGCAGAACTACACATGTACGGCGACGGGAAAGGTCCATACGAACTGATGCCAGAAACGGGTGAGACAACCACCGAATCATGGAGCCAACAGTTGATCCAATGGCTGAAGGCCAAGAATTTCGTCAACAGAAACTAATAAGTCTCATTGTCCCTTCCTCACTTCGTGGTAAAGTGGGGAGGGGACAAAGTGACGTTTCCTCGCGTGAGCAGGCTCAATCTTGTTACATTCTTGCCTTCTGCTTCTCTCCGGCACCAGAGCCGCGATACTTCGAGCGAGCCTCGTTGAACTTCCAGGTAAGGTCGAGCACGAAGGTGCGACGGGCAGGATTGTGCGTTGTCAGCTCTCGATAGCCGAAGACGATCATATCGGTCTTGTTGGTGTGGAAGATATCGCTACAACGTAGGTCGAAAGTGAGTGTACCCAAACGCTTCAAGTTGAGATCGCGCTGCAGGCCTACGTTGGTGAAGAGACGGGTCTTGGTCATGCGGAAGTTGTTGTAGTCGCCCTTCGAGTACCACTGGAGTGAGGCGTTGAGCCGGAAACCGTATGGCAATTCGATGTCGTTCTGCCAACCAAGAATAAACC
>JAEEGJ010007208.1_pt1 | contig 32221 bp, 29 predicted proteins | sample 8958761 | NCBI WGS metagenome assembly JAEEGJ01 (sample SAMN16246546, study PRJNA631951) | gut metagenome | biome: gut microbiome; feature: rumen; material: RS-attached | host: Bos | place: Iran: Karaj | collected 2018-10
GCCGACCAGGTTGGCCGGCAGCGGCTCGGGATTGTGGGCGAAACGGCCGTTCGGTTCGCCGTTGATGGTGACGCATTCCACGCCCAACTGCTCGAACAGGGCGGGCATGCAGATGCCGCCGACGGAATTGATGGAATCGAGAACCACCTTGAAGCCGGCTGCCCGGATGGCCGCCAGGTCCACCAGCGGATAATTCTTGACCGCATCGATATGCGCCTGCGTAAAGTCTTTCCGGACCATCGTCCCGATCCGGTCCACGTCGCGGAATTCGAAATCCTCCGCCTCGGCCACCTGCTGGAGCGCCTTCCCTTCGGCATCGGTCAGAAACTCGCCTTTTTCGTTGAGCAACTTGAGGGCATTCCATTGCTTGGGATTGTGGGAAGCCGTCAGGATGATGCCGCCGTCCGCCTTTTCGAAGAGAACGGCCATTTCAGTGGTCGGCGTAGAGGCCAGCCCGGCGTTCACCACGTCCACGCCACAGGCGAGCAGAGTGCCGGATACGATGCTGTCCACCATTTCGCCCGAGATGCGGGCGTCCCGTCCTACGACCACCTTGCAGTGTTCCTTACCCGGGAATTTCTGCTGCAGCTGGCGGGCGTAAGCCGCCGTAAACTTGACAATGTCAATGGGAGTGAGCGCGTCGCCGATGGTGCCGCCAATGGTTCCGCGAATGCCGGAGATAGATTTGATGAGGGTCATATTTTGAACTATTTACGTTTTTTCTTGCAAAAAATTTACTACCTTGCAAAGTTAAAAAAAATCACAGGGGAAATAAACACAAAAAAGAGAATACCATGAAAAGATTTACACTCATCGCAGCTGCCATCCTGATGATGACGGTTTCTGCCAACGCCCAGGGCCTCGGCGGCCTGCTCGGCAAGCTTACCGGAAGCGGTGACACCAACGCCGGCTCCATCGTCTCCAGCATCACGGACCTGCTCTCGGGCAAGAGCGCCCTTTCGCCCGAAACGATTGCCGGCAACTGGAACTACACCGGCAGCGCCATCAGTTTCAAGTCGGACAACAATCCGCTGTCGAACATCGCCAGCACCGCCGCCCAGAGCACCATCGAAAAGAAGCTTGACGGCTATCTCCAGAAAGTAGGTATCTCGCAGGGACTCTTCGGGTTCACCTTCAACGAAGACGGGACGATGGCCATCAAATACGGCTCCAAGTCCTTCCCCGGCACCTGGACCCTCGACCAGCAGAACGCCACCCTCAACATGAAAGTGGCCTCCCTCATCAACATGAAGGGCTACGTTGCCGTAAAGAACGGCAAGATGGAGCTGCTGTTCGACGCCACGACGATGATGAAGATCATCAAGTCGCTCACGTCGGTCTATAAGAATTCGACCCTGCAGACCATCAATTCCGTACTCAACCAGTACGACAAGATGTATGCGGGCTTCAATCTTACAAAATAATTTTGTGGTTCAGCAAATTATTTCTACTTTTGCGCTCCGTTTTGGAAACTGTTTAATAACGATACGACCATGAAAAAAGGAATCCATCCCGAATCCTACCGTCTTGTAGCATTCAAGGATATGTCCAATGAGCACGTCTTCATCACCCGCTCCTGCGTCAACACGAAGGAGACGATCGATATCGACGGCCATACCTTCCCGCTGGTGAAGGTCGAGATCTCCAACACGTCGCACCCGTTCTACACGGGCAAGATGAAGCTCGTCGACACCGCCGGCCGCGTGGACAAATTCTACTCAAGATACGGTCAGAAGAAGAAGTAATCTCTTCTGCAAAGGAAACGAAAACGGCAGCGCAGGTCGCTGCCGTTTTTTTCTTATCTTTACACCATGTTTTCATTCCGTACGACACCGTTGCTGGAGCAGGAGGACCGGGCGCTGAGAAAGGGGCGGCTGGGGATGGTGTGCAACCAGGTGGCCTGGCATCCGGACACGGGAGAATATCTGTTCGAGACCCTGGCCAGGCGGGGCAACCTGGTGCGGATCTTCACGCCGGAGCATGCCCTGTACGGGCCGATGGTGCCGGGGGTGGAGGTCCGGGAGGTGACCACGACGGTCGAGCCGGACGATCTGGCCGGGCTGGACGCACTGGTCATCGAACTGCAGGACGTGGGTTCGCGCTACAGCAACTACACGACGCTGCTGTATAACCTCTTCAAACGCATCAAGACCGACGGCGACGCGCTGTCCGTCTTCCTGGTCGACCGCATCAACCCCTGCGGCCGGCAGATCGAAGGGACGCTGGGCATCATCGGCCTGCCCCACCGGCACGGCCTGACGCTGGGCGAGACGGCCACGCTGTTCTACAACGACCTGGGCGCCAAGTTCCCGCTCCACGTCATCTCCGTCGCGGCGGAGCCGGTCAACCGGGAACTGATGGCCTGGACCATTCCGCCGTTCTCCGACTTCTCCGGCCTGTTCACCTCGCATTTCTACAGCGGGCAGTGCCTGTGGATGGGCACCAACGTGAGCTACGGCCACGGCACGAACCGCCCCTTCGAGCAGTTCGGCGCCCCGTGGATGGAGCGGCTCTTCGACTATCCGGCGCGGCACGGCCTGAAAAACTGGAACGATCCCGAAAGCCCCGTCGCCAATCCGGGCCTGCACGTCCGCTGGACGCGCTTCGTCCCGTCCTACGGCATCTACCAGGACCAGACCTGCTTCGGCTTCCAGCTGATGTTCATTCCCGGCGCCACGTACCACGCCCTCAACCACGCCCTGCAGCTGCTGCGCTTCGTCCGCGAGACCTGCCCCGAATTCAACGACGAAGGGCTGAACCGCTATCTCGAAGACGCCGCCCTCCTGGGCTATGTGGAAGGCCGCTACGACTGGGACGTCACGCGCGAATACATCAAGACCGAGGAGCAGAAATGGCTCCGCAAATCCAAGAAATTCACCCTTTACGGCGACGATCCGTTCCGGATCAAATAAGCGGCGATGCCCAGGCTCTTCATCATATCGGGATGCAACGGCGCGGGAAAGACCACCGCGTCGTACACCATCCTGCCCTCGCTGCTGAACCTGCACACCTTCGTCAACGCCGATGAAATCGCCGACGAACTCTCCCCGCTCGAGCCGGAGCGGGAAGCCATCCGGGCCTCCCGCCTGATGATGGAGCGCGTGGACCAGCTCATCCTCCACGGCGCCGACCTGGCCGTGGAGACGACCCTCGCCACCAAAAGCCTCGTGGGCGTAATTACCAGCGCCCAGCAGCAAGGATACAAGGCCGGGCTGTTCTACTTCTGGCTCAAAAGCCCCGACCTGGCGCTCAAGCGCGTGGCGCTCCGCGTGGCCTCGGGCGGGCACAACGTGGCGCCCGAGACGATCGTGCGGCGATACTGGCAAGGCATGGACAACCTCCGCCAGCTCTACCTCCCGATCTGCGACAGCTGGGTGCTCATCGACAACAGCGCCGCCACCGGCAACCGCATCGCCGAGGGCGGGGCCGATCAGGAAACCAAGATTTACAACAAACGATTATACAACCTCATTCTGAATCCGGAAAACAAAACCAGCTACCATGACAATCCAAGATGAAAAAGTCGTCTCCCTGACCTATACGCTCCGCGTGGACGGCGAGATCAAAGACCAGGCTACCGAAGCGCAACCCCTCGAATTCATTTACGGACTGGGCTATCTCCTTCCCACGTTCGAAGAATACCTCCTGGGCAAGGGCGTCGGCGATACCTTCGAATTCACGCTCAGCCCCGAAGAAGGCTACGGTGTCTATGACAAACAGGCCGTGGTCGAGCTTCCGAAAGAGATCTTCGTGATCGACGGGAAACTCCAGGAGCAGCTGCTCGTCGTCGGGCAGGTGATTCCGATGATGAACCAGGCCGGCGGCGTGATTCCGGGCAAAGTGGTCGCCGTGGCCAATGAATCCGTGACGATGGACTTCAACCACGACCTGGCCGGCAAGGATCTCCACTTCACCGGCAAGATCACGGCCGTGCGCGACGCGACCGATAAGGAACTGACGGACGGCCTGCACGGCGAACGTGCGGCCAAAGGATGTGGCGGCAACTGCGGCAACTGCAACAGCGACTGCTCATCGGGCGATTGCGGCTGCAACTAGGATGCCGTCGAGGGCGCTCGAGGTGATGCCGCCGGCATAGCCCGCCCCTTCCCCGCAAGGATAGAGACCTTCCAATCCCACGGCGCACAGCGTCGCGGGATCTCTGGGTATGCGGACCGGTGAAGAGGTCCGCGACTCGGTGCCCAGCAGCAGGGCGTCGTTGGTGTAATACCCGTGCATTTTCCGGTCGAAGGCCGCGAAGGCCACACGCAGCCGGTCGCTCACCGCGGCCGGCAGCAGTTCGTGGAGCGGCGCAATGGCGGCGCCGGGGTGATACGACGTTTTCGGAAGCTGCTGCGACAGTTTTCGGCGGCAGAAATCGACTATCCGCTGGGCGGGCGCCTGCAGGGAGTTCGAAAAGGCGAACATCGCCCGTTCCACTTCCTGCTGGAACGTCAGCAGGGCGAAGGCGCCGTAGCGGCCGTATTCGGGCACGTCGGCCGGATCGACCGTGCAGACGATGCCGGCGTTGGCCCACGGGGAATTGCGCATCGAATTCGACATCCCGTTGAGCACGACTTCGCCCGGCTCCGTCACGGCCGGGACCAGGATGCCGCCCGGGCACATACAGAAGGAAAAGACGCCGCGGCCGTCCACCTGTTCGATGAGGGAATACTCGGCGGCGGGCATGCCCGGCTGGTATTTGCCGTGATACTGGATGCGGTTGATCAGCGACTGGGGATGCTCGACGCGGACGCCGAGGGCGAAGCCCTTGGCCTCCAGCGGCCAGCCTTTGGCGGCGAAGAGCCGGTAGGTGTCGCGGGAAGAATGGCCGGTGGCCAGGATCACCTGCGGCGCCTCATAGACGGCGCCGCCCTGGCAGACCGCCTTCCAGCGCCGCTTGCGGCCGTCCGAGAGCGGCTGCAGGTCCACGACCTTTTCGCCGAAATGATATTCCCCGCCGTGCTCCGTGATGCAGCGGCGGATGTTTTCCACGATGCGCGGCAGCCGGTCGCTGCCGATATGGGGATGGGCTTCCACCAGCAGGCTTTCGTCGCCGCCGAAGGCGACCAGTTGATGGAGCACTTCCCGGAGATCGCCGCGCTTGTTCGAGCGGGTGTAGAGCTTTCCGTCGGAGAAGGTACCGGCGCCGCCTTCGCCGAAGCAATAGTTGGAATCGACATTGACCTGGCTGCGCTGCGTGAGCGCGGCCACGTCGACCTTGCGGGCGTGGACGTCCTTCCCCTGCTCGAGGATGACGGGCTTGCGGCCTTCCATCAGCAAGCGCAGGGCCGCGAACATACCGGCAGGGCCGCTGCCGACCACGAGCACGGGCTCGGCGTGCGCGACGTCGCGGTAAGGCGGCAGCGCATAGGTTTCGAGGGTTTCGCCCTGGGCGCAGGCCTCGACGCGATAGCGGTAGAGGATCTCGCCGCGGGCGTCGAGCGAGCGGCGCACGATGCGGACGGCCGCGACTTGGGCGGGGCGCACGCCGAGGGCGCGGCCCGCCGCCTGGCGGAGTTCCGCCTCGGCGGGCGCGTGGCCGACGGGAAAGGCGATTTCGAACTCTTTCATCGGTCGCCGTATTCCGCAGCACGCGAAAGCGGCGCGATGTCGATCGGAGCGAACTGGCCGGCCCGGAATTTATAGTAGCCGGTGATGGCGATCATGGCGGCGTTGTCGGTGGTGAACCGGAGTTCGGGGAGGAAAGTGGTCCAGCCGCGGCGGCGGCCCTCCTCTTCGATGCGGTTGCGCAGACCGCTGTTGGCCGACACGCCGCCGGCGATGGCCACCTGCCGGATGCCGGTCTGCTTGGCGGCCAGTACGAGTTTCTTGAGCAGGATGTCGATCAGGTCCTGCTGGAACGAGGCGCAGAGGTCGGCCTTGTTCTTTTCCATGAAATCGGGATCTTCGGCCAGCCGGTCGCGCAGGAAATAAAGCAGCGAGGTCTTGATGCCGCTGAAACTGTAGTCGAGGTCGGGGATGTGGGGCTTGGCGAAGCGGAAGCGTTTCGGATCGCCTTCCTTGGCCAGCCGGTCGATGACCGGACCGCCGGGATAGCCGAGTCCCATCAGTTTGGCGCATTTGTCGAAGGCCTCGCCCACCGCGTCGTCGATGGTGTGGCCGAGGATTTCGAAATGCAGCGGGTCGTCGACGCGCACGATCTGGGTATGGCCGCCGGAGACCAGCAGGCAGAGGAACGGGAACTCCGGGCAGCGGTTGTCGCGCCCGGGGACCTGCACGAAGTGCGACAGGATGTGCCCCTGGAGATGGTTGACTTCGATGATCGGGATGTCGGCGGCCACCGAGAGCCCCTTCGTGAACGAAGTGCCGACCAGCAGCGAGCCCAGCAGGCCCGGACCGCGGGTGAAGGCCACGGCGTCGATGTCGGAGAGCGTCACGCCGGCCTGCTTCAGCGCTTCGGAAACGACCGGCAGGATGTTCTGCTGATGCGCCCGCGAAGCCAGCTCCGGAATCACGCCGCCGTAGCGGCGGTGCACTTCCTGGGAGGCCATTACGTTGGACAGCAGCACCTCGTCGCGCAGGACGGCGGCGGAGGTGTCGTCGCAGGAAGATTCAATGCCCAGAATGGTGACTGCCATAGCCTTTATTTTTATGCAAAAGTAGCAATTATTTCCTATATTTGTAGGATTATCGCCCTATGAAGAACTGGAAAAAGCTCGTCCGCATCCTGCTGCTCGTCGTGATCGCCATCCCGACGGCGCTGATTATCGGCGTGCAGATTCCGGCTGTCCAGACCGCCATCGTCGGCAAGGTCACCGACCGGCTTTCCGAACAGCTCGACGGGCAGGCCCGCGTCGGGAAGGTCTATCTCTCCTTCCCCAACAACATCATCCTCAAAGACGTCGACCTGATCCAGGGCGAAGCCGACACGGTGGCCCACCTGGGCAAAGTCCTGGTCAACCTCAAGACCAGTTCCCTACTCTTCGGCGACCACGCCCGCGTCCGCCGCATCAGCATCGAGGACGGCGACATCGCCATCCGGAAGATCAACGACAGCACCACCAACCTGGCGGCTCTCTTCGCCCCGATGCGCAAGAAAGACCGCCCCGACGAACCCTTCAAGCTTCCCTGGGAAAGCGTTTCGCTCGGCCGGCTGACGCTCAAGCGAATCAACTGTTCGACCGACAGCCTCGACGTGCGCGACATCAACCTCACGGTGCGGAACGCCCAGTACGGGGAAACCGCATCCGCCCGGATCGAGAACCTGTCCCTCCAGGAGATGCGGCGCGGCTTCCAGCTCGACCGGCTGGGCGGCGACGTCAAACTCGACAGTACCGGCCTGACGGTCCAGGGCCTGCGCTTCGACGACGGGCACACCGACCTCTCCGGCGACGTTTCGCTCGGTTTCACCGACTTCTCCGATTTCTCCGAATTCGGCGACAAGGTGCTCATCAATGCCGACCTGCGCGACACCCGTTTCGACCTCCAGACCGTCAAGACGCTTACGCGCGCCAATGTGCCCGACCTGGCGCTCCGGCTCGACGGCCACGTGCAGGGCACCCTGGCCGACCTGGCCTCGCACCCGCTCCACATCCGCTCCGATTCGGGCAACACGACGGCGGACCTGTCGTTCCGCATCCGCGGACTGCCCGACATCAAGAACGCCCGCATCGACGCGCAAGTGCTCAAGAGCAACACCACCACCCACGACCTGGCGGAAATCATCGGGAAGGTCTCGCCTTCCTTCGATCAGGCCTCGCTCCGCCGCATCGCGCCCGGCGAGCCGCTTTCCCTGACTGCCAAGGCTTCCGGCACACTATCCAACCTGCAGTTCTCCGGCCATCTGGCCACTGCCTCGATGGGCGCGGCTACGCTCGACGGAACCCTCAGAAAGACCCCGCGCGGGATGCAGATCGACGGCAACGCCCGCACCGAAACGCTGCAGTTGGGCCGCATCCTGGGCAATTCCTCGCTCGGTTCGCTGACGTGCCAGACCGACGTCAACTTCTCGACGGCCGGCAAGGCCTTCGACGTCGGCGTCGAGGCCCTCAAAATCGACAACTTCACGTTCCACGGCTATAATTACCACGACCTGCTGGCCTCCGGCCGCCTCAAGGACGGCCTGCTGAAAGCCGATGTGGTGAGCAACGATCCCAACCTGCAACTTGTCGCCCACGCCGACGCCGAAATGGGCGGCAAGCGCAAGGACAGCCACTATATCATCGACCTCGACCTCGATTACGCCGACCTCGACGCGCTCCATTTCGACAAGCGCGACAGCTCCGCGATCCGCCTGACGCTCGACGCCGACATCGTCCAGAAACCGAAAGGCGCCTTCCTCGGCCGGGTCGACATCCGCGACCTGGTGGCCTCGCTCGGCGAGCGCGATTTCGACATCGGCGACCTGGCCCTGCTCTCCACGCAGGAAGACGACCGCTATTTCCTGACCCTCAACTCCGACGTCGCCCGGGCCGAGTACGACGGCAATGTCTTCGTCACCGACTTCGTGAAGCAGGCCCTGCACCGGGTGATGGAAGACAACGTCGACCACCTGCTTCACAAGGAGACCGGACACAAGCACGAGAAGGATTCCGAATCGTTCGGATCGCTCCGCCTGGTGACCCTCGACCTGCAGAACCTGCTCGACTTCTTCGCTCCCGACATCTACGTGTCCTACCGCAGCAGCGTGGGTGTCGACCTGATCGACGACGACGTGCAAGGCGGCTTCTCCTCCGAACTGTTCGCCATCAAGGACAATTTCCTGCGCAACCTGCAGGGCCGGTTCTACACGGAAGGCAACCGGATGCGGGCCGACATCGACGCCGACCGCTTCCAGTCGGGCTCGCTGGTGGCCGAAAACATCACGCTCGACGCTTGGGCGGACAGCACGTTCGTCGATCTCCGCGCCGGCTTCCACAACGAAGACGGCTCGGGCAATCGCGCCGAACTCCATACCCAGCTCTCCTTCCTCGATCCCACCGACGAGGGCTATCTGCTGCGGGCCGACATCCTCCCCTCCGAAATAGCGATCGCCGACCACGCCTGGGAACTGACGCCTTCGACGGTCTCCTACAAGAAAGGGCTGATCCGCATCGAGGACTTCGTCCTCCAGAACGGATCCCAGCGCCTGACTGCCGACGGCCGCATCGGCGCCGCCCTGACCGACACGGTCCGGGTCAATCTCAACGATTTCGACATCAGCCTGGCCAATTCCTTCCTGAGCAAAGACCTCGACGTCCACGGCCTGCTGACTGGCCAGGGCGAGGCTTTCGCCCTGCTGGGCGAAGGGAAAGGCATCCTGCTCGACCTGTACGGCCGCCAGCTTTCCATGGCCGGCGTCGAGTTGGGCGAGTTGCAGGCCAACAGTTTCTGGGATGAGCAGGCCAAACGGATGAACTTCCGGGTCGAAAACACCCTCGACGGCAATCATCCGCTGCACGCCACGGCCTGGATGCGGCCCTCCGACAAGCAGGTGGAAGCCGACGTCCGGCTCGATTCCCTGGCGATGGGCATCCTCAAACCGCTGCTCGCCGGCCTGGCCTCCGACATCGGCGGCTCGCTCTCCGGCCACGTCATGGCCAAGGGCCCGCTCAACAAACTGGCGCTTGAAAGCGAAGGCACCCGCTTCAACAACCTGGCCTTCAAACTCGACTACACCCAGGTCGACTACGTGGCCGACGGTCCGTTCACCCTCAACAGCAAAGGCGTCACCTTCGACGACATCCGGCTGCGCGACAAACAAGGGCACGAAGGAACCCTCAACGGCGGCGTTCCCTTCGACTACTTCAAGAACATCCGGCTTGACGCCCGCATCAACCTGCGCAATATGATGGCCCTCAACACCACCAGCCGCGACAACAGTTCCTTCTACGGACTGGCTTACGCCGACGGTTCGGTGCGCCTGTCCGGGCCCTTCGACAAGATCCGTCTCGGCCTCAACCTGACGCCGCGGGCGAATTCCACCATCCACATTCCGCTGGGCAATTCGGCCAAACAGTCGCACTCGCTGCTGACGTTCATCAACAATGAAACCACGCCCATCGGCCTGTACGATTCCCTGATCCTGGCCAAACAGGTCAGCCGGCAGAAGAAGAGCGGGAAAAAGAGCGACCTGAGCGTCAACCTCCGCCTCAACGCCAATCCCGACGCCGAAATCCAGGTCGAAGTCGACAAGAATACCGGCGACATCCTCAAAGCCCGGGGCAACGGCCTGATCAACATCCAGGTCACAGGCGGCAATTTCGACATCAAGGGCGACTACAAGGTGCAGAGCGGCAGCTACCACTTCGGCATGCTGGGCATCACCAGCCGCGACTTCTCGATCGACCCGGGCGGCACGATCGGCTTCACGGGCGACGTGATGCAGTCGGACCTCGACCTGACGGCCACCTACCGCACCAAGGCCTCCATCAGTCCGCTCATCGCCGACTCCACGGCCGTGAGCATGCGCCGCAACGTGGAATGCGGCATCGGCGTCACGGGCAAGCTCGCCAATCCCCAGATCCATTTCAACATCCAGATTCCCGACCTGGATCCCACGACCCAGAACCGGGTGGAGAGCGCGCTCAATACCGAGGACAAACGGATGAAACAGGCGCTGGCCCTGCTGATCTCGGGCGGCTTCGTCCCGGACGAGCAGTCGGGCATCGTCAACAGCACCACCCTGCTCTATTCGAACGCGTCGGAAATGATGGCCAACCAGTTGAACAACATCTTCCGACAACTCGACATCCCGCTCGACCTGGGCTTCAACTACCAGCCCACGGAGACCGGCCGCGACATCTTCGACGTGGCCGTGTCCACGCAGTTGTTCAACAACCGCGTGAGCATCAACGGCAACATCGGCTCACGCCAGTATATGTCGTCGAGCAACAGCGACATCGTGGGCGACCTCGACGTCGAGATCAAGCTCAACCGCCAGGGACAGCTGCGCCTGACGCTCTTCTCGCATTCGGCCGACCAATACAGCAACTACCTCGACCAGAGCCAGCGCAACGGCGCCGGTATCGTGTATCAGGAAGACTTCAACACGATCGGAGAACTCTGGCGTAAAATATTCCATCTCAAAGGCGATGATGACCGGCAAACTCCATCTGATCCCGACGCCCCTCGGCGCCCCGGAACCGAGTGATTCGCTTCCGGCCCCGGTGCTGGAATGTCTCCAGACGATCCGGCTTTTCTTCGTGGAAGAGCTGCGGACGGCCCGGCGCTTCCTGTCGGCTGCGGGCCTGAAAGGCCGCATCGATTCCCTGGAACTGCTCGAGATCAACGAGCACACGGATCCCGCGACCATTGAAAGCTACGCCTTGCGGCTCGGCGCGGAAGACGCCGCCCTGATGTCGGAAGCCGGCCTGCCCGCCGTGGCCGATCCCGGCGCCCGGCTGGTGGAACTGGCGCACCAGCGGGGCGTGGAAGTCGTCCCGCACATCGGACCCTCCTCGCTGATGCTGGCCCTGATGGCCTCCGGGCTCAATGGGCAATGCTTCGCCTTCTCGGGCTATCTCCCGGTCAAGCCCCAGGCCCGGCGCGAAGCCATCGCCACGCTGGAGCGCACCTCCGCCCGGCTTCGGCAGTCCCAGATCTTCATCGAAACCCCTTACCGCAACGACGCCCTGCTGGCCGACCTGGTGGCCGTGTGCCAGCCCGCCACCCGCATCTGCGTCGCCGCCGACATCACCTGTTCCACGGAATTCATCCGCACCAAAACCGCCGCCGCCTGGCGGGCGGAAGTCGGGAGAGGCTTCGCCATCGGCAAGCGGCCGTGCGTCTTTATCCTGCTGTCATGATACGACTCAACAATATGCAATTCCGCGGGCATCACGGATGCCTGGAGAGCGAGCGGCGCGACGGAAACTGGTTCCGCGTCGATTTCGCCTACGATTACGATATGCGCAAGGCCATCCGGACCGACGCGCTCGCCGACGCCATCGACTATGGCGGAATCTATGACCTGATCAAGGAAGAGATGGCGCAGCCCGCCAATCTGCTCGAGCATCTGGCCGGGCGCATCCTCAACGCGATCATCGACCGGTTTCCGCGGATTGAATGGGCCGAACTGACCGTCACCAAATTCAATCCCCCGCTCGACGGGAAGGTCGAAAGCACGTCTGCCACCGTAACGTATGAATAAAAAAGCCGCTTTCATCACGCTGGGCTGCAAGCTCAATTTCGCGGAGACCTCCACCTTCGCGCGGCAATTCGCCGCAGAAGGATGGGACGAGGTCAAGCCGGGGCCCGGCGTGGATGTCGTCGTGATCAACACCTGCTCGGTGACGGAACACGCCGACAAGAAATGCCGCAACCTCATCCGCCGGCTGCACAAGGTCGCGCCGGAAGCCCGGATTGCCATCACCGGCTGCTACGCGCAGCTCAAACCGCAGGAAATCCTCGAAATCGACGGCGTGGACCTCGTGGTCGGCACCGAGCGCAAAGGCGAGCTGGTGCCGCTGGTCCTGTCCCTTTTCGAGGCCGGCGACGGCGATGCCCCGAGCCGGCAGCAAGGCTATTCCTGCGACGTCGACGCCGTCGACAGCTTTTTCCCCGCCTACGCCTCGGGCGAGCGCACCCGCTCCTTCCTCAAAGTCCAGGACGGTTGCGACTACCACTGCGCCTACTGCACCGTGCCGCTGGCACGCGGACGCAGCCGCAACCTTCCCGTGGCCGAGCTGGTCGCCCAGGCCCGGGAAATCGCGGCGCAGGGCATCGTGGAAGTTGTGCTCACGGGCGTGAATACGGGCGATTTCGGCAAGACCACCGGCGAGAGCTTCCTCTCGCTGCTGCAGGCGCTGAATGAAGTGCCGGGCATCGAGCGCTACCGCATCTCGTCGATCGAGCCGAACCTGCTCACCGAGGAGATCCTGCGCTGGATCGCTTCCGGCACGAAGTTCCTGCCCCACTTCCACATTCCCATCCAGGCCGGCTGCAACAAGACGCTCAAGGCAATGCACCGGCGATATACGGCCGAGCAGTTCGAGGCCAAGATCGCATTGATCCGCGACATTCTCGAGAAGCCGGAAGAGCGATACACGCGCGTGTTCTTCGGCATCGACGTGATCGTGGGCTTCCCGGGCGAGACCGAGGAGGACTTCGAAGAAACTTACCGGCTGCTGGAGCGCGTCCGGCCCGCCTTCCTGCACATCTTCCCCTACTCCCGCCGCGCCGGCACGCCGGCGGCGGAGCGTCCGGACCAGGTGCAGGAATCGGTCAAGACGGCCCGCGTGCAGCGCCTGGAAGCGCTCTCCGACCGTCTCCATGCCGCATTCACGGCCGCCAACGCCGGCCGCAAGGCCCACGTGCTCTTCGAAAGCACGATGAAAGGCGGCAAAATGTTCGGCTACACGGAGAACTATCTCCGCGTCGAACGGCCGTACGACAAAGATTTGATTGGAAAGATCGTTGAAGTCACAGTATGAACAGCATCACTTTCTTGGGAACGGGAACGTCGCAGGGCATTCCGATGATCGGCTGCAACTGCGAAGTGTGCACCTCGGCCGACGCACGCGACAAGCGCCTGCGTTGTTCGGCGCTCATCCGCTATGAAGGCAAGACGTTTTTGATCGATGCGGGGCCGGATTTCCGGCAGCAGATGCTGCGCGAGCACATCGCGCATCTCGACGCCATTCTCCTGACGCATCATCACAAGGACCACACCGGCGGGCTCGACGACGTGCGGTCGTTCAACTACCTGGAAAAACGGTCTTTCCCCATCTACTGTGAAGCCGCCGTGCTGGAGTCGCTCAAGAAGGAATACTACTATGTGTTTGCGGAAAAGCCCTACCCCGGCTCGCCTGAGATGGACGTGCATCTGATCAACAGCCTGCCTTTCGAGATCGACGGCGTGCCGATCGTCCCCATCCGGGCCATGCACTACAAGCTGCCCATCCTGGGCTTCCGTTTCGGTGACTGCGCCTACGTGACCGACGCCAATTACATCCCGGAAAGTGAATTCGAAAAGCTCGAAGGCTTGGAAATCTTCGTTCTCAACACCGTCAAGCGCGGCAAGCACATCTCCCACTACGCCCTCGAGGAAGCCATCGAAATCTGCCGCCGCGTCGGCGCCGAAAAGAGCTACCTCACCCACCTCTCGCACATGCTCCCCAGGCACGCTCTCCTCGCAGAAGAGCTCTCCACCCTCCCCTTCTCCCTCCAGCCCGCCTACGACGGCCTGACGGTCGAATATTGATATCCGCCCCTCATTCCCGCCAAACAGGCGCAAGGATAAACCTGAATGAAGGGCCTGAGGGGCATATGGGCTTGCGCCTGAGGCCGATTACGGCGGTTGGCGCAAGATATTTTGGAAAAAGTGGTCTCGGAAGGCCTTCCAGGGCAGGCGCCTTTGCGCCTGTTTGGCGGCCCTGTTGGGCCGCTACTGTTGCCTGATGATCAGCGTCGCCCGGCTTGTCAAGGGTTTCCCGGATTTATCGACACGCGACTCGTCTAACATCTCGATATAGCACTCATAGGACTTCCCGAACGAATTGGGTTTCACCTTTACTTCGTACGAAGAATGATACGCATCAAGTTTTGTCCGGGAAATGTCCACCAAATGTTCCGGGACCATATCACTCCATGCTACAGTGAAACGATCGTTCAACGCGACTCCTTCATTTTCCGGGAATGAGGCGATAACCGTAAACGTCCCTCCCTCACTGCCGACATTGATCAGGTAATAATTCAATTGCGCAATCGTACCGTCGAAAGGCGTTTCCGAAGTCAGCATAATCTTTCCGACAGGACCGCCAGGCTCGTTTATCTCAAGCGCATCAGGATCTTGGCAACTGCAAAGTGCGAAGCAAAGGAGGATCAGACAATAAAACATTTTATTAATCATAACCGCGGTGCTATCCATTATTCGACTTTCGAACCCATAAACAGAATTGCTCCCGTGCTGCTTTCGCGGATCATATAGACGAAGGGATGATTGAAGTGCATCTGGGTAATTACTGACACGTGTCCCAAAGTGCCACGCAATGCCGTCAGGCCGGTAGCCGCTGCGACCGTACCGGTCTCGTCGACCGTGATCTTTGCTTTCTGGCGGACGACGTCAACGTTGACAGGATTCTTGGAAATACCCGAGAAATCGGCCGCATTGGAGAAGGGCAACGTCATACCCAGATTCATCAAGGCTCCCGTCAGGAGAGCGTCGCCGGTATCGTAACCAACGTCCATTTTCGGGAACTGCAAGTCGATTGCTTCGGTGGTGTTATTACCCCACTTCACCAGTTTATCCTTGCTGAGTCCCTTAACGAAAGACGCGAAGTCGTCGGTCGCGGGAAGAATGGCTTCCATATAGAATGCGCCGTTGCCATAGGGCATGCGCACGACACAAACCTCCTCGTCGGCATAGCCGGTCAGATCCTTGGTACCCCGGCACATATACATCACGTTCTGTTTCGTGCCGTCCAGGCTAGTGAACGTTCCACTGACTGTCGCCTCTTTCTTGAAGGGATGCGTCCAGTCACCCTTGAAATAAATGGCATTGGCCAGCATCAGAATTGTCCCGCTGTTTACATAGTCCAGAATCTTGGGGACCATGCCCGAAGTCTTGGTGTCACTCCAGCGATTGATTTGGTCGAGCGTCGCACTCTTCGTAAAGTCGACGGTATAGGCCTCGGCCGAATAGACGTTCTTCAGCACATTTTTATAACTGCCATTGAAGGAGAAATCCTGCTTCATCCACAGTGAATTCGCCAGTGAGAACGAAACCTTCTTGTCGGCACGCGACAAAGCCTTGTACATCATCTTGTAATAGGCATTGATCTCATCTTTCGTGAGTCGGTCCATGCCCATCGTCCCGACAATCTGATTGTAGGTCTCCCCCTCCGCGCCATTGGCCAGCATCAGATTGAGCATCACCACGCCCATCGGCGAGACGAACACGTTGTCTTTCCCGGACGCCGCCAACTCCCCAAACAGTTTCAAAGAGAAATCATTCGACTGGTCCCGCACCGCTTCATTGCTCTTTGTCAACGCAATCCCGTCATACTTCTCATCCCCATCTCCAGAAAGGCCCTCACAAGAAACCATGCTGAACAGACAAACCGACAGAACAGCCAGCATAAAAGTATACCGAAAAATCTTCATAACATTGAGTTTTGTTTCATCATAAAACGACATCTATTAGATGCAATTCATCTCGAAATGTTGCGTTTGATTGGTGAATTCAATTCCTGTAACCGAGTGACTTACGGGGCCTGTGGTTCAGTTTCCATTCAATCTCGGCAAGCATCTCATCAGTCAGCTTGCTGAAGTCCGTGCCTTTCGGGATGTACTGGCGTATCAACCCGTTTGTGTTCTCGTTTGCACCCCGCTCCCAGGAGTGGTACGGGCGTGCGAAGTAGAACTCGGCATCAAGCCCCTTCGCAATCTCCTTGTGGCGGGCGAATTCCTTTCCGTTGTCAGCCGTTATCGTGTGTATTTTGTCTTTATAGGGTAGCAGCGCTTCGATTGCCGTGCTGGCCAGCGGGGCGGCTTCTTTCCCTGCAAGCCTGCGGATCAGCACCAGATGCGTGCACCTGTCGTTTGTCGTCATGATGGCCCCCCTGCGGTTCTTGCCAATCATCGTGTCTATCTCAAAGTCTCCGAAACGCTTCTTCTCATCTACGACCGACGGCCTCAGCGATATGTCAACCCGGTCCTGGATAATCCCCCTGGAACTGTACAGGCTGCCACGTCTTCGCTTCCGTCGACCGCGGTGCCTGAGGTTACGAGCCAGCTCGTCATTGCCCCTGCGCTTCTCCTGCCAAATCCAACGATAGATGGTCTCTGCGCTTACCATCTCTTCCCCCTTCATCCGGAACCGGCCGCAGATTTGCTCCGGACTGTACTGGCCGTAGATGATGAAACGCCTTACCGTCCGCTTCATCTCGTCAGTGAACTTCAGGTAGTGTCGCCTGACCTTCATCCTCCTTTCGTACTTCTTCTGCGCCAGCCGCCATCGGTACCGGTGGTATCCTCTCATATCGCAGTTTCTACGAATCTCACGGCTTACCATACCTGTACTGACCCCGATCACTTCTCCTATCTTCCTCAGGATCATCGGTGTCTGCAGCAACGCATCTATCGTATATCGCTGCTCCTTAGTCAAATGCTTGTATCCCATCCTCTGTCGCTTTTCTGGTTATGGCAGTAAAGTTATACTGTCACGCTTCAAAGCGTTGCACTTCAGAATAGAATCCAGCCTTGGCGGTTCCGGAGGACAACACATCGCATAGGTGGCATCAAGCCATTCCAAGATTTGTGGCGCAATCACCAAAATCTCCTTGTAGTTCGGTTGAACGAGCATAAAGCTGTGTTCCTGCCCAAGATACAGGCAATCCAGGGTAAAGCCATCGTCTCGCTTCTCGTGGCAATACTCTATGTAGCAAGGGAACCGGTAGTACGGGACCCTGAATATGCGGTCCTTGGAATTGACGGCCCTATCCCAGATGAGCCCGGCAAGTATCTCCGGAGGGGTCAGTTGCTCCTGTTGCCGGATTTTGTCAATCTGCCTTCCCATTACTCATCGCCCTCCCACACGACATTGGACCAATAGCGTTTGACCCCTCGCGAAATTGCACGCTTGGTTTGAGGGTCCTTCTTCCTGCCCTTCAAGGCCTCACTAATTTTGCGCCTCGTAGCCTCCGGCATACTCTTGCTCTCTCGCTGATAGTATTCTTGCTTCATAATGCTTTGTTTTACAGATAAATAGTGCTTGGTAAAGGAAAGTTGAGGTAGGAAGCACTTTTTTAGGCCGAAAAAATGGGGGGAATTATTTGGAAGCACTTGTTGGTGGGGGTGTTGGAGGGGGCCAGGGGGTATCCGGAGGGAGGGGGTTCAAAATGCCGGGGGGGGTATCCGGCCCATAGGGGGTGTTTTGCGCCTATTCCAGCCTCCCAGTTCTTGCAGGAAACACCTTGTCGTTATCTGGCCCAGAACGCACCAGGAGCCAGAAAAAGGGCCAAATCAAGGCAGACAATTAGCCCCGAAATGGCCCCTTTCCAGGATACACATTATTACATGAACTCTGGACTTGGATCTTTGGCTAAAATGACTTACTTTAGTTTTCGCATGACTTTGCAAATAGCCAACATCTCATCTAACCAGACCTTGTTATTATCAATATAACGCACCAATTCAACGAACCCCTTCCACAAGTTCAACATTTCGTTGTTTAGGGGAGCCAAAGCGGACAAATCATCGGAAACGACGGTTTGTCCGCTTTCCTTTTGCTGCAACTATCTTATTAATAACTATCTTTAATAACTATCTTTGCATTGATGAAACAATATCTCAAGGTATTCTTCCCCTTGGCGGCGATGGTTTTGGGTATCCAGCTATTGGGCGCCCTTGTGTTTCGTTGGGCTGCAGGAACGGTTATTCAGTATCCCATACCCATCATTTTCATGCTCTCTTGTATTGCCGTTCCATTGATTTATCTTAGCAAAACCGTAGGAAAGGTTGCGGACCAGAATGGCGTGTTGATTCCACTTTTACCCTGCTCTTTTCTTGCCGTTTATATCATGGTCGAATCCCCAAAACCTCTGTGGATTGCCTTTTTTATTGCAAATCTATGCCTAATAGCTATTGCCGCATTCATTGCCTTGATTTTACGCAAGAAAGAGATGGAGGGGAAAGCCCAGGAGCTAGACGCATTCGAGAAAATGGCAGCTAATAGTTTGGCTCGTTTCAAAACTTCCTATAACAAACAATACATTGTGATTTCTAATGTCGGAATCAAGGATGTTTTATATGAGATGCCTGACGGGTGTATCTTATTCCAACTTCCCGACAAGCGGTTGTTTGTTTTGGTAAAACAATCCCATCAATCTGATGATTTTGAATTCTTAATAGACGATTTCAGGAACGAGGCAAACGACGATTGGGATGTCTTGGGATATATCGATAATGCTGGGAGCGGCGTATGCACAATGTATATTTCCGACATCAGCGGTTCCCACCAATATATTGATAAAGGTGACTCCTCGTTTATCCCGTTTGATTATTCTCTGCTTGAGAAAGCACAACCCATCCAGTGCTGATATCGATGACATATTTTATCCCCTTGGATTTTTATCAATTTCTTCCAGCATTGGATGTAGCCATTCGTTATTCTGGTCTATGAACTCTACCACCATGCGGAAATCCCGCCATAGGTTCAACATTTCACTGTTTAGGGGAGCAAGAAAAAAGCACCAGCAGAAATGCCGGTGCTTTTCTTTTTTGTTCTGCCTCCAGGATCTTATAAGTCGTCGATGGGGTTCCTTCCGGTGGAAGGGGTTGTGGTGATCGAAGCGGCGTTTGAATAGGTCAGGATCACGTGCCAGGAGGAACGGTCCGATACGTCGGCGTCGAGGGTGATGGTTCCGTTGGGGAGGTCGTAAACGGCGAGATTGCTGTTTGTCGAGGTCTTCGGTTCCATCCCGTATTTCTGGGTCAGGGATGCCTGAAGGGAATCATAGGACCGCTCCAGGGCGTCCCAATCCGTGATGACCGGGAAGTCGACGCGGACTTGCTGGACCGGATTGCTTCCAGTAGGAGTTACCCTGCAGCCATTGTATCCGGCGAAAGCACCGGTATAAGTGCCGTCACCGGCTTTCTTGAAGCCGGCCTTGACCAGTTCCGTTCCGAACGACGAGAGCGATCCGGTCATAGGGATTCCCTTGAAGGTGAGAGGGTTCGATACAGACGTCGAGGTGGTAGTGGAAGTCGTGGACGTCGTGGAAGGAATCTTGGGGGTAGTGGTCTGACTGTTCTTGTCCGTGCCGATGCCCAGTTCTCTTTCCAATTCCTTGATCTCATCGCTCGAAATCGGGTTGTCAAGGGTCTTTTCTTCCGTCTTTGTCTTTTCTTTCGGGCGGAGCCAGCCGCCGGAGTCTTCGGTGCTTTCCCGGTCAGAACTGCCGGGGAGGGAGACGATGCTTCCGAAGCGGTCGGAGCAGAACTTCACGGCCACCACGACGAGCACCAGTACCAGGATGAGTCTAAGGAGTTTTTTCATTTTCAATCAGGGTTTCAGCGTTCGAAATCCTTGAGCAGCTTTTTCATCTGACCGCCGACACAGTAGCGGCTGAGCGGATGGTCGGCGTTCGACAGGACGCGGCTATAATAGACTATGCGGTCGGTCTGTGTATCGATGACAGCGGCATAAAGGGCGTTTCCATATTGTTCGATCGTGGCGTAGCGCGGCGTCTGGTTGAACAGGGTCCGCACAATGTCTTCGACGAGTTTGTCGAACCGCTCTTTGTCGTACATTTCCTTGCTCTGGATATAGCCATAGGAATGGACCACGATCCCGTAGCGGTGCCCGCTGGCCACAATCTTGTCGTGCAGTCCCTTGGGAACACGCAGGTTCTTGGCGTCACTGACCTCCAGGTCCGAGAAGCCGTCGATCCATCGGGCGATGTCCTTGTCCTTACCTGCGTAATCCGCAGCCACCATGTCGGAGAAGGGATAGCGGTAGGAAGTGATGAGGTCTTCCATCAGGTCCTCGGAGGCTTCGGAGAGCGATTCCACCCGTGACGAGGTGTTGGTAGAGAAATAGAGCTGATAGGCGCGCGGCTGGATGAAGGCCAGTTCGTCAATCTGGGAAACTTTGACTCCCGAGTTATAGCGGGAAGTCATACAGGAGGTCAGCATCAGCAGGGCGGCCGCCGCTGCAACGAAAAGAGAAAAACGCTGTTTCATAACAGATACTTATCGGCCGGCTGCCTTGAACAGGTCCTTGTTGAAACCATTCTCAACCATTTTGGAGATGGCGGTATTGGTCGCACGGAAACCGTTGAACATCGTAGCATCCGCTTTGTAGGTGTCGCCTTTCCAGAGCACATTGCCCTCCTTGTCCGACACCGAAGGGGTCAGCCAGGTACGCGGGCTGTTGAACACCATCTTTTTCTTCGCCTTGACAGCGATGATGAAGTCGGCCTCTTCGGCAGAGGCAACGTACTCCCACTGACCGGCAGCGGCTGTTTCCCTGATGAGATCGGCTACTTCGTCTTCCGGAAGCGGATGATCCTCATCGTTGACCACCTGGACGAACACTTTGTTTCCGGCAGCCACGAGAGAAGAAAGCGGCGTCTGTGCAAACAGGGTGACACTGGCCAATGCGAATGCCAGGATCAGAGCGAACTTTACATACTTCATTTTTGTCAAATTTGGGGTTTTATTAGGACAAAGATAACGAATAATCGAATTCCATTAAAAAAAACCTACTCCCAGCACTCCAGGTCGAGTTCGGGCAGGGTTTCGCGGTGGAAGACGGGGTTGCGACCGGCTTTCTTCTGGGCGCGATAGTCGTCGAGCAGGCGGAAAGCGTATTTGCCCAGCCGCACGATGGCGTAGAGGTTACATGCCGTGAGCAGGGCCATGCACAGGTCGCCCAGGCTCCAGACCAGGTCGAGGCTGGCCAGGGCGCCGAAAATGACCATGCCGCCGCCGGAGAACAAGCGGTAGAGGGTCATCACCCATTTGCGCTTGGTCAGGAAGCGGATGTTAGCCTCGCCGTAATAATAGTTTCCGATGATGCTCGAGTAGGCGAACAGCAGGATGGCGGCAGCCACGAAGATGGTGCCGAAGCGACCCACTTCTGCCTCGAGCGCCGCCTGCGTCAAGGCGATGCCGTTCAATCCCCCTTGCGAATCCACCCCGCTGAAAAGGATGATGAAAGCCGTACAGCTGCACACTACCAGCGTGTCGGTGAATACGCCCAGTGCCTGGATCAGCCCCTGCTTCACGGGATGGCTCGTGCTGGCGGTTGCAGCCACGTTCGGCGCCGAACCTTCACCCGCCTCGTTCGAGAAGAGGCCGCGCTTGATGCCGTTCATCAGCGTGGCGCCGATACCGCCGCCTGCGATCTGGGTAATCCCGAAGGCATCCTTGAAGATGATGCCGAAAACCTGCGGTACCAGGTCGATGTGCCGGATGATGACGAACAGGGCGATGAGCAGGTATCCGATGGCCATGATCGGTACGATGACGCTGCTTACTTTGGCGATGCGGTGGATGCCGCCGAAGATGACGACCAGCGAAATGACCGCCAGGATAAGGCCTACCACCAGCGGGTTGAAGCCGAAAGCGACGTTGAGGGCGCTGCAGATGGTGTTGCTCTGAATGGAGTTGTACGACAGGCCGAAGGTCACGGAAATCAGGATGGCGAAGAGTGCCGCCAGCCAGGGTTGCTTGAGTCCCTGGAGGATATAATAGGCCGGTCCGCCGATAAAATGATGCTTTTCCCGCCGCTTGAAAAGCTGCGCGAGCGTCGATTCGACGAAGGCCGAGGCGGAGCCCAGGAGCGCGATGACCCACATCCAGAATACGGCGCCGGGGCCGCCGACGGCGATGGCGGTAGCCACGCCGGCCAGGTTGCCGGTGCCTACGCGCGTAGCCACACCGACGGCGAAGGCCTGGAACGAGGAAATATGCTTCTTCCCGTCGTGCTTTCCGGTGGAATCGCCCAGCAGCCGGAACATCTCGCCAATCATGCGGAACTGTACGCCCCGCGAGCGGAACGTAAAGTAGAGCGCACAGCCGATAAGCACGGCGACGAGGATGTAAGTCCACAGGAAATCGTTGGCAGCGGCTACCTGCCGGCCCAGCCAACCGTCGGCGGAAAGCAAATCTTCCATAAGCGATGAGTTTATCCGTGTAAAAATACAAAAACTATATGTAATTTTGTAGGACAGGCCTGACAAACGACAACGAATGACCGCCGCACTGCTTCCATACGCATTGCTCCTTACAGGGCTTCTTCTGACAGCCAAGCTCCTGCGCAAGAAGAACGGGCTCGACCGTGTCGTGTCCATCGTGCTTCTGGCCTGGACCTTCCTCGAATCAGGGTGGACCATCTGGCAAAACATCCGGGATGGATTGGGGACGTATCAGTACCCCTTCATCATCACCGGATCTTTCCGCAGCCCCGCCCCGTTTGGCGCACTCATCGCCATCGGCCTGGTAACGGCTGCCGTCTCGATCGTCAGGCTCCGGAAAGAAAAGGATCTTCTTTCGAGGATCCAGTATATCCTTTCTTGCATCGTGCTGATTCCCGGATCCGCAGCGCTCATTGTTTCCAGGAGCCGTGCGGCCTGGGTTGCCCTGCTGGTTTGCTTGCTGCTTCTTCTGCTGCGCGAAACAAATCTCGGGAACTTGATCCGCAAGCGCCGCCTCTTCACCCTGGTTGCAGTCGCCCTTCTCCTGCTGGCAGGCGCAGGCATCTTCCTGCTGAAGCCAGACTCCGCCATCGGACGGCTCCATATCTGGAACATGGAGTGCCGGGTGATGGCCTCCCATCCCTGGACAGGCGTCGGCTTCGAGCGGATGTTCAAGGTTTACGGAGACGTCCAGTCCGAATACTTCCAGCAGAAAGAACGTCCCGAGGTCATTGTCCGGGTTGCCGACAGCCCTGTCTATGCCTTCAATGAATACCTGAAGTTCGGGATGGCCCGGGGCATCGGCGGTCTGCTGCTGAGCCTTGCCGTGGCGGCATGGGTGGTCTGGCGGCTGTTCCGGAAACATTCGGTTCTGGCTTATGCGTCGCTCCTCTATGCCATTTTTGCCTGCTTTTCCTTCCCGCTCTCCGTCGTGCAGTTGAAAGTGCTGGGGACGGTGTTCCTGGCGCTAGCGCTCATGCCTGATGGCCAGCGGTGTCCCTGGTGGCTTATGCTCCTGTTAGGCATTGCCTTCTGTGTATGTGCCATCGCTACTGTCCGGGCTTACTCCGCGGAGAAAGTGCGGAGAGATGCGGAGCGGAACTGGCGTTCAGCACTTGTTTCGGACCAGGATACTGAGGAACTCGTCGCCCGCCTCCAGCCGCTCTACGTCCATTTGAAAGACAATGCCATGTACCTCTATCAATACGGGTATGTGCTCTATCAGTCAGGCGCTTACGAAGAGAGCAACCGCATCCTGCAACAAGGAGCCGACCGGTCCTGCGATCCCGTTCTCCATACAACGATGGCCAAGAACCACATCGCGCTGGGACATTTCGAAGCGGCCGAAGCGGAACTGCTGAAAGCTCACTGGCTGGTTCCCAGCCGGATAGCACCTCTCTGGATGCTGATGCGCCTGTACGCCGATTCCGGCAGGACGAAAAAAGCCATCGAGACGGGACGCACCATCCGGCAGATGCCCGTCTATGCAGACAATCCCGATATGCTGTCGCTCCACGACAAAGCGATGGCCTTGCTCAATGAACTAGAGAATAAACATTAAACCGATACGTATGAAACGCTTATTCCTGATGATGCTGGCAGCCTGCGCCTGCCTGTCGCTGACCAGCTGCGACGATGTGCAGAAGTTCCTGGGAGACTTGCTCTCCAATCTGGTCAGTGATACGGCCACAGAGGAAGAAATCGGCAACGGTGGCCTGCTGGGCAACGGGGGCCTTTTGGGCAACCTGACGAGCGATGTCACCGTCGAAGGCAACACGCTTCGCTACGGCAACCACACCTACACGGTGTCGGGTGAGATCGACCATACGAGCGGTCAGTTCAAGACCCCGACGGCCGCCGTCACTTTCACGAATGTTCCCTCGGATTATGCAGAGTTCGAAACGGTCTATCAGCAGCTGCTGGGCAAGAGCGTACAGGGAACGGCCGCCATGGTCCCCATGGCGCTTGAACTTTATGCCCGCGATGCTGGCGTGGGAGAGCGCTGCCTGCACCTTTTGTGCAACGGCTCCGCCACGGTGAGCGAGATCACGCGCGAGCTGAAACGGAAACTGGAGCCTTCGCGCTTTTCCCCGGACAACGATCCCTACATCCAGCGCTATCTGCCCGCTGCCGTGCTCAAGGGGGCAGTGCCCTCTAACGCCTATACGCCCGACAAGCCTTATACCGTGGAGATGTGCCCGTCGCCCAACGGCGTGAAAGCGGCGCCGCTTACGGGCGGAACGGTCACGTATCTTTATATCCTGGCCGGCGGATGGGATACCTATCAGCGCGCCGTGGATATCTTCCTCAAAGACGGAGACGACCACTACAAGGTTTTTAACTGCCCTTCCTGCTATACGCAGTGCAAGCAGATTCGTGGCACCTGGCCCGGGTTGGATTAGCATTGTGACGGGAGGCTCTGCAAAATGCTTCGAATGATGTTGACGAGAAAAACCTTCTATTCCATCTTTGCCCTTCTCCTGATGGGCGGCATGCTTCTCCAGGGCTGTGGGGAGACGATCGAGCCCGAGGTCGACCCCATTCCGGAGAATACCTACACCCTGTCCGTTGTCGCCAGCAAAGCGGAGATCGGCACCAAGGCATTGGACCTCAACCAGGGGACTCTCCGCGCCACTTGGCAAGCAGGCGAGAAGGTGGCCGTGTATAACAAGACCCGGAACGCTGGGCTTGAAGGCTACCTGGAGGCACAGGGAAGCGGATCGGAAACAACGCTGAAAGGTACGCTTTCCGGAACTGTCGAGGCGAACGACATCCTTACGCTCAGTTTCCTGGCTTCCAACTATTCGGAGCAAGACGGCACGCTGGCGTATATCGCTGCCCATTGCGATTATGCCACGGCGGATGTCACGGTGAAAAGCAAGGCGAACGGCGTTATCACTCCCGCTGCTTCTGCCAGCTTCGCCTCCCGGCAGGCCATTGTGGAGTTTACGCTCAAGGAAAGCGATGGCTCTGCCATTGCCGGCGGCGTAAGCAAGCTCAACCTCGTTGCCGGAGGGACAACTATCAGCGTCGTTCCGAATGCTGCGACGGATGTACTCTATGTCGCCATCCCTGCCATCAGTGAGGGGACGCTGAGCCTGAGTGCTGTTGACCCCAACGGGGCCCGTCGCTCCCATGAAGAGACAGGTACCACCTTTGAAAATGGGAAGTACTACAAGTTCGGCGTGAATATGGACTGCATCGTCAAGGACGACAGCGATCTGTTCGCAGCCTGCGCTTCCCGGGTACCGGTCATCGTCCTTGGCGCGGACATCCGGATCACGCGCTCCGGCCACGTCGACATCAGCGGCGCTTCGACCATCGATCTCAGCGGTCATTCTATCACTGGCTACGCGGTAGACAATGTCCCCTCCGGCCGTATCTTCTACGTGGACAGCGGCAAGTCTCTTACCTTGAATGGCCCCGGCACGCTCAAGGGCGGTCATGCGGAAGAAGGCGGCGCTATCTGTAACCGGGGCACGCTCACCTTGAAGGATGTCACCATCACAGGGTGCAGTGCCCGTCGCGGAGGCGCCATCTATAATGAAGGCACGTTAAACATGAGCGGGACCATCGTGGCAAGAGACAACACCGGCGAGAACAACGCTCCCGGCAACGTGTATCTGGCCAGCGGCACGGTCATCACCGTGACAGGCCCCTTTACTGCAGGTACTTTCATCGGTGTCACACTGGCTGACGGTGCAGGCAACATCACGTCCAACTATGCTGCCTACAATGGTTCCACTGACCCTCTGACAGTGTTCAGCCCTGACGCCTCCGACTGCTATCTGACATTTTCCAACGGTGAGGCCGGACTGGCGCCCGGACGCTATTACAAGGTCACCGCAGAGAAGGATTATGCCACGCTGCAAGCGTACCTGGATGAGACAGGACGGGACCTGTCGGGGGCCCAGACAGCCCTCTCGCTCTTCTTCCCCAACCGCAACACCTCCGCCAGTGCCGTCAGTTTTACCTACCGTTCCGCAGATCCGCAGGGCTATCCGGTAGAGCTTTCGGCCCTTCTCCTTGTCCCCGATGCCGCATTGGAAGGTACAAAGGATCTGTCGGGCATCTGCCTGACCAACCACGGGACCATCGCCTCCAATGCCGAGTGTCCCACGATGAGAGCGCAGATCGAGGGCGCGCTCACTTGGCGGAACTTTGCCCTCGTGATGCCCGACTACTATGGCTTCGGTGCCAGCGCAGACCGTCCGCAGGCCTTTCTGGACGCAGAAACCACGGCGCGGGGCAACATCGACGCATACCTGGCCGCCGTACAGCTATTGAAAGACCGCGAAGTCAGAATCCCAGATAAACTCTTCAGTTTCGGCTACTCGCAGGGTGGATTCAATTCGATGGCCAACCTCAAGTATGTCTCGAAGCATCCGGAGCTTTCGATCAGCTTCGATAAGGTGATGTGCGGCGGAAGTCCCTTCGATGTGGAGTTGACCTGGGACGCATACACCCAGGGGACCTTCCGCAACGCGATCGCTTTCATCCCGATCACCGTGGTCAGCATCAACGAATCGCAACAGCTGGGACTCGCCTACAGCGACCTCTTCAAGGGAAAATTGCTCGAGAACTGGCGAGACTGGATCCTTTCCAAGAAATACAGCACCGACTGGATTAACAACAAGCTCGGTACCAACGACTTGTCTGAAGTTATGAGTGACGGGTTCATGGCCCGGACCGGAGAAGCCTATAACGCCATCAAGGATGTCTGCCATCGCTACTCGCTGACGTCGGGGTGGGTTCCGTCTCCCGAGACCCAAATCATCCTTTACCATTCAAGACAAGACGATACCGTCCCGTATGACAACCTCACGGCCATGAAAGACTACCTTGACCAGGTGGCACCGGGTTGCTACACGGCTTCCGAAGGCAACAACGGTGGACATATCAACGCAATCATCCGTTTTGTTTCGGTCACGATTTCCGCATTTTCGGATTAGCAGGGACGGAAAATACCTGAATATACAACGCAAATACGATTCCTATGAAACACTTATTCTTTCCCATCCTTTTGCTCCTGGCATTCCTCGGACTCTCCGTAGCCTGCGGCGCTCCGAAGGCGCAGGAACCGGAGCCGAAGTACATCGTTCAGGTTTCCATCGGCCACTGGAAGGCACCTACCTTTTCCGCTGAGCAGATCATCGCCCGGCTCGACACGGTCAGCCGCCTGATTCCCATCGAGAAGGTCATCATCGGATGGAGCCTCGACAAAGAGGTTTACCGGAAAGTGGGCACGTATCTTCACGAAAACAATATCCATATGCTCCTGTGGCTTCCGGTCTTTGCAGAGACGGAAGACGTTCTCGACAATTCGCCGGCCGTGGACCTCTGGGGTCGGCTTCCTGCTGAATATGCTGCGGGAGGCTTCCGCTTCAACTGCCCCACCGATCCGCAGAACCTGACCAATGTCATAGCCCTGTACGACCAGTGTTTCAGCGACTGTGGCTTTGACGGCGTCTTTCTCGACCGTGTCCGCACGCAGTCGTTCGTGAGCGGGGTCGGCGGCGTACTGAACTGCGGCTGTCCGACATGCACGGCGCATTTCGCCGCCGAAGGCGTCGATTTGGAAGAAGTACGCAAGGCCTGGGAGGAGAAAGGCGACGAATTCCTGTCGGTTTCGAACTACGATCCGGTCACCGGTTTCGAATTCGCCGATCCGCTGGCAGCCGCCTTCTTTCGGGCGAAAGGCCACATCGTGAGCAACTCCGTGGCGGCGGTCGCCGACAGCCTCCACCAGCGAGGCCTTGAAGTCGGCCTCGACCTGTATGCGCCGTTCATGGCGCCTTTCGTCGGGCAGGATTATGCGATTCTCTCGCAGCACGCCGACTTCATCAAGCCGATGCTCTACCGGATGACCTTCGCTCCCGCCGGCATGGGCTACGAGTACGACCTCCTGCGGAAAGCGATCCCAGGCGCGAAGGGCTATCCCGATATCAAGATGGACGTGGCATTCCTGGAATCCCAGTTGGAAGCGATGGCCGACTGTCCCTGCGCCAAATATCCCGGCATCGAGATCAACTACCGGGCGGACATCGTCCCCACCTCACCGGAATATGTGGCCGAATCCCTCGCAGCCGTCATGCGCTACCACTTCGACGGCCTCGACCTCTCCTGGAACATCATGGAAGCCCCCGACGCGCACATTGCCTGCCTGGGGAAATAGGAAACCGCTTCGCTCCTTGCGGGCGATGATTGAATCACGACTCATCAAATCCAGTTATGAAACACATTCCATCAATTATCGTTATTCTGGCCTTGACCGCAGCTGTCTCGGCCGGTGCGCAGACGCTGAAAATGGAGCCCCAGGTTGTCGGTGTGACCACCTATGAGGCATCCACTGCCGTCAATCTCGTGGTAGTCAAGCCTGAAATCAAGCTCGTCAACCCTGACCCTTCCGTATTTTCAGTCAACACGAATGGCGTAGAACGAAACGTGCTGTCTGCCTATCCGTCAGATGCCAGAGGCGCCTTCGATCCGGAGGGTGAATACCTCGCGCTGGGACTTGAGAAAGCCTCAGGCCGAGGCCTCGGTCTTACCAAGGGAGCGGGTGTATGGAAAGAAGAATATGGCGTAAAAGTCAGTTTGAAAAAGGGCAAAGTCCTGAAAGTCGGCAAACAGAAGTTTACGGCTGTTTCTTGTGAAACAGACAGGGCTTTGAAGGATTTCATCTCCGAAGCGGACTATTTCAACAAAGGCACTTTCACAGGTAAACTGACCGGAAAGCCCGGAGAAGTAACGCTGACGTATGCCGCTTACGAGCCCTGGTCCCTCAAGGGAGACGGGAAAGCGAATCCCTTGATCATCTGGCTCCACGGCGGCGGGGAAGGAGGCGTTGATGTTTCCATTACGCTGCTCGGCAATGAAGTCGTATCCCTGATCCGTCCTGCCATCCAGTCGCACTTTACGACGGACGGCGGCGCTTGCGGCGCCTATGTTCTCTCTGTCCAATGCCCTACCATGTGGATGGGTACGTCGAAAGGCTTCGGTCACGGCGAATATCCTTCGCTCTATGCCGACGTGCTCAAGTCGTGCATCGACAATTATGTCGACCAGCATCCCGATGTGGATCCCAACCGTATCTATCTCGGCGGATGCTCCAACGGAGGTTTTATGACCATGCACATGCTGATCCGTCATCCCAGGTATTTCGCGGCAGCCTATCCGACCTGCGAAGCCTATCTGGACCAGAACATCTCGGACAACGAAATCAAGGCTCTTGCCGAGGAGAACATCTGGATCGTCCAGTCTTACGATGACACGACCGTAGATCCGAAGACGCATTGCATCCCTACTTTCCAGCGCCTGATCAAAGCCGGCGCAAAAAATGTCTGGATGTCGATGTTCGAAGATGTTCAGGGAATCGACAACCCGGGCCAGAAACTTTACGGACATTTCTCGTGGTGCTATCTCTTCAACGATGCCGTGACCATGTCCCAGGAGCAGAGCACAGGAGATGTCAAACCCAGCAACAACGGCGGTGGCTCCGTCGCGCCCCAGGGCCATGCGAATATCTTCGAATGGATGAACGCCCAGGTCCTCACTGCCCCCGAAGTGCCCCAGCGGCAGGATAACCCCAGAAGATAAAGACAGAGAATCGCCCAACTGGCGCAACAACATCGGCCCCTCATGCCCTGTGGGGCCGATTGTTGTGCGGCAGGGGCCGTAATCGCCCCATGGCGCAAGAAGACCCCTGCCAGAAGGATGTAAAAGGAGGATGCGCTTGCGCCTGATTGTTGTTCCTTGACCCAAAACGATAATAAGGAATGGCTTATGCCCTTGTTGGAACGAATAAAGGAAAAGAAGTAAGCCAACTTCCATTCTTTGCAATGATTGATTATCTTTGCTTTAAATTTTACTATTCGCATCCCATTATATTATGGAAGGAGACACGAAACAGCAGTACCGGACACCCGAAACAACCGTTCTTGAACTGGAAGTTGAGTCCGCCATCCTGAGCGGCAGCGGCGGCAGCGATCCCCTTATTCCTGAAGACATCTAAACCCCACGCGAGAGATGAGACATTACGCATTCGCCCTCCTCGCGGCCGCGTCCATATTGTTTTGTGCATGCGCGAAAGAGGAACAGACCACCGAAAACATCCGGAACAATGATTGATTATCTTTGCTTGTGCAGAAGATGCACATTACTGAACTAAGGTCTGAATAAAAACAATGGGTAGTAAAAGAAGAAATAGAGTCGGTTTCCTCGTTGCTTTGACATTTGGTTTGTCTCTTTTTGTGTCATGTTCTACAATGCACTATATCAAAGTCAATCACAATCATACTGAGAGACTGCTGAATTCTTTCTATCAAAAGAACGGGAATGCTTTCTATCTGTCTTCAACTTACTCAAATTTCTCAACCGTATGGACATACGAGGAGGACAGAGCCGTTGTTTACAGATTACAGAATGGCAGAATCAGGCAGAAACTATCGTTTAATGGAATAGAGCCCTTTCAGTTTGGGAGTCTCATTCCCGAGAATTTGGAAAAAGAACTCTATCAGGATTGTCCTATGGTCTTAGATGGAGATATGTTTGGGTTTATTATTGATATTGACCATATTCGGCATAAAGACGACTATCCCGTTGACATCAGTTGTATGAAGCGCGGGAACTATGATTCAGTTGTTATTATGAGACTTGTTAATGATATTAAGTCTTATCATTTGTGGGAGGTTGAGTATTGATAGTTATTGAACCTATTCTTCGGAACGACTCTCTCTTCGCAAGGTACTTAAATCCAACGAATTACGTAGAAAAAGAAAGCGGACAAACCGTCGTTTCCGATGATTTGTCCGCTTTGGCTCCTCAAGTAGGACTTGAACCTACGACCCCCTGATTAACAGTCAGGGGTTTACTCGCCGTACAGATATCTGTGCTGTTCCGGGGTGAGTGTATCGATGGCGCAACCCCAGTAGGCGAGTTTGCGGCGGGCGACTTCCTCGTCGATCTCGCGGGGAACGTCGTGGACCATGGCGCCTCTTTCGCGGGGCAGGTCTTTGCGCTGCACCAGGTAGCGGGCACTCAGGGCCTGGATGGCGAACGACATGTCCATGATTTCGGCCGGATGGCCGTCGCCGGCCGCCAGATTCACCAGGCGGCCTTCCGCGATGACATAGAGTTTGTTGCCGTTCTCGAGCCGGTAGCCCATGATATTATGCCGGGCCGGTGAGGCCTCGACGGCCATTTCGCGCAGGCCCGCCACATCGACTTCCACGTCGAAATGGCCGGCGTTGCAGAGGATGGCTCCGTCTTTCATGGCCAGGAAATGCGCGCGCGTAATGACGCCGGCGCAGCCTGTGACGGTTACGAAAAGATCGCCCTCGCGGGCGGCTTCGGCCATCGTCATGACCGAAAAACCGTCCATTACCGCTTCCATCGCCTTGATCGGATCAACCTCCGTGACCACGACTTTCGCGCCGAGGCCCTTGGCCCGCATGGCAACGCCTTTGCCGCACCAGCCGTATCCGGCTACCACGACGGTCTTGCCGGCTACGATGAGGTTGGTGGTCCGGTTGATGCCGTCCCAGACCGACTGGCCGGTGCCGTAGCGGTTGTCGAACAGGTGTTTGCAGTCGGCGTTGTTGACCAGCATCATCGGAAATTCCAGCTTGCAGGCACGGTTC